>Ga0351884_1020_pt1 | contig 54492 bp, 55 predicted proteins | sample BONcelFGM3001F15_FD_206773 | JGI IMG/M metagenome (GOLD analysis project Ga0351884, IMG submission 206773) | Enriched cells from coal bed in the Powder River Basin, Montana, United States - BONCAT cells FGM rep3 HSBNCT.FGM.300.1.F15 ...
TGTGATTTCGATATCCTGGCCGGATTCGGGATCGTGGATCTGGTTGCGCATTTCGATGATGACTTCGGAGGACAAGTACATCAGTTCGCTGGTGTCGGCGCGCAGGTAGGCCACGGTGTCCAAGCCCAGGTAGTCGATGATGATTTTCATGTCCATACCCGGGGCCAGGTCTTTGAGCATGTCGGACGACAGGGGCAGTCCGCCGGGGAATTCCTGGTCCGCGTACCCGCTCAGAACCACGGCCTCCACGCCGTCCACATCCACGAGGCTGTCGAAAGAGTAGTTGATGCTTAACGTGGAGGAACTGCCGGCGATAAGTTCCATGGGCACGGACGCGTCCCAGGTGTGGCCGGGCTCGACAGGGACCCGGGGCCGTGCGCCGAACGTAGTGGCCATTTGCTGTTTGAGCTTTTCGTCGCTGATGGACTGCTTGAGCAGGGCGGCCATTCTCTGCGCCAGGGGGTCGTCGCACGAGGCTTCGGCCACGCGATCCCACATGGCGTCCGTGCCGCTCAGGGATTTCACGTCCCCGCCCGGAGACAGTATGAATGTGATTTCCACGCCCGTGAGCGCGTCCAGCACAGCCTGCACCTGCGGGAGCCTGTTCTCGTCGTCCCCGGCGCCGAAACTGTCGATGATCTGCGTGACCGTATAATCCTCGGACGTGTCATCAGCCACAATCATCCGGGATATGGTGGTCATCTGAATCCCTGGAATTTCGTCGGGCATGGGTATTTCCGGGGTCACGGACACGATGGTGTTTTGCGAATAAATGGAGGTTTCATAAGTGTAGGTTTTGCCCTTGATCAGGCCGAGGCTCAGGGTTACGGGCCGGGGCGGCAGTTCCTCGAACCCTTCTTCATTGGTTTCGTCGGTTTCCTCTGGCGTATCCTCGGGCGCGGGTTCAGGCGCGGCTGCGGGCGGTTCTGTGTCCTTGCCCGGAAATCCGCTCCGGTCATAGCCCGCGCCCATGCACGAGGCCATGATAAGAAAAAGCAACAGCATGCGGCCGGTGCTTTTCAGCATAATGTTTATCTCCCATGGTCCAGTGAAATCATGGACGCTTGCGGTATTGCACGCTTGTTTTCAGGTTTGCCGTTTCGCTGATACATAAATTAATTCAAATCAATTTTTCAATAATGGCAATTATACCACAGGTTTTCAGTGGCTGTAAAGCTACGGGGGAGGGTGTTGACAGGCTATTTGGCGGACGGATTTGCGCGGGTGTGTCGCAGGGTGCGGAAGAGTTTGTTTAGCAGGATAGGCAGGATGTGGGGCGCGGCAAAGCCGCGCATCACCGGCCGTGAGTTCTTAGTTGCGTACGCAGGGCTCATTGTGCATTAAATATATCGAATAGTTGAGTGGCCTGATCATTAAACTCTGATTCTGAAAATTTTGACAAGGCTGTTTTCCCGATATACTCAAATTGATGGCCAACAGATGTTTCATGCATTTTGAAGAGATGGTCCTCATGTAAACAAGTCAATTGACTAATCTGCCTGTCCGTTTTCCAGTGGTCGCATTTTTCGCAAATGGGGAATGATTTGAAGGATCCGATAATGTGCTCTTTGCGCAGTTCATTGTATTTGTCGCTACGCCATACTTCGGACAGGTCGTGATTTGCGACGTTTCCCATTTTCATCGTATCTTCAAAACCAATACAGCAAGGATAAATATCGCCATCCGAGCTGATCGACATATCGGTCCATGGATATCTGCATGGGTAACGCTTCATGGAAGCAAATGGTTCCGTTTGATTTTCTACTCTATAAGTCTCTTGATTCCGCAATTTCAGAATGTTTACGCTTGTAACATAAGGGCCCCAGAATTGTATGAAAGGAAGTATCTCATGAGCATTTTCCGGCAATTTCACATAATTTAGCGCTATGAAAGGAGCATTTCCAAGCCTTTGTCTTCCACCGGCTTGTCTGAGCAATTCCCATGTATTCTCCACAAGGCTGTAATATTTTTTTGAACCACGAACAGCTTCATACGTTTCGGGTGTCAAAGCGTCGTGACTAATCGTAACGCTGCGCACCCCCATCTTTAACAGGGCCTGCGACATTTCCGGTTTCAAGAGAAGGCCGTTTGTGATAAATACAATAAGCTGATGCCTGTCGCTGAGTGTTTTGAAAATGTCCATAATTCTCGGATGGCATGTGAGTTCCCCACGGCTTGTGAGCCCAACCCTTGTATTCGGTGCGAACTGTTGAATTTTATCGATTGCAAGTGTGAACAAATTGAAATCTATCAAATGCTTTTGCAATGTCGAATCATGAAACTCGTTCCACACAGTACACATTTTGCATCTGAGATTGCAAAAAGTTGATACATCGAAATTAATCAACCCCATGGGGGATGGTGGCACTTGACACATATCCGAGTAGATTTCGTCAGAATAAATTCGTTCGTCTCCTTGAGTTGCATAACGGGTGAACCTTTCGATATCGGGGCCTGCTTCTGAAATTCTAATATTTGGCATCTATTGCTCCCTGGAAATGTGTCGTTTTCGCAACACCAAAAAAATTTGAGAACCACAAAACGATTAGAGAATTTGGTGACAGGAGTGCTGTTGAAAATAACTTTGCATTACTTGTCCGTATGAGAGCAGCGAAATGCGGGGATTGGTATAGCCGTATATCGGCTGAATCTGTTCCTTGTTTTCGCGGCCACTTGATTTTCAACAGGCCTTTAGTCATCAGTTAATGCTTTCGCACAATATCGGCGACTCGCGTGCTGGCTTGACTCTATCTCTTGTTCCCGTTTTTTTGATACGTTTGTCCGATTGAATCGGTTTTCAATACAGGCAATTATACTGAAAATTTTTGGCGAAACAAGATCGCGTATGTGGGTGTTGATGTTTGCTGTAAGGCGACATGAGGCGGGTATGCACGGAGCGCGGGCAAAAGTGTCTCATTATTGAAATCAAAAATACGTTTTGTCCACCCTTTTTTTGCGCATGCAGTAAATTTTTCTGAAATTATTTCTTCTTTTATTTATGCGTATTTTCACTATTTTCGGCCAATTCGCGCGTCGCGCCATGTCCGCTTTTTAGTGTCTCATTTTTTTATACCCTGTAAACAAAAGCAGGAACCAGGGCAAAAGCAAAGGACGAAAGCAGATGATGAAAAGATTGACGCAGAGGGCGCGAAGGTTACGCGAAGGCCGCAAAGGAAAGGCTGCTTTTGCATGGGCCACATCATGGCCCATGGCAAGACAATGTTTTTCTCTGCGCCCCTTTGCGCTGCCTTTGCGCACCTCTGCGTTATTCCTTTGCCTTTGCTTACGCCTTACAAGAGCCTGAAATAAAGCACGAGGAATGGACAAAGGCAAATGATGACAAGATTGACGCAGAGGGTGCGAAGGTTACGCGAAGGCCGCAAAGGAAAGGCTGTTTTTGCATGGGCCACATCATGGCCCATGGCAAGACAATGTTTTTCTCTGCGCCCCTTTGCGTTGCCTTTGCGCACCTCTGCGTTATTCCTTTGCCTTTGCTTTTTCTCTTTTTTACATTTCTGCGCCACTTGGCGCTTCTCATACATTTATTGCCTCATCCACGCCACAAGTCCCGGATATCTCCGGGCGCGCGGGGGAGGCGGGGATACGGCCGCTACGCCGGGGATTCCGGTGCGCGGTTCTTCTGCGGCATTCAAACGCGTCCAAAGTGCGCCAGCCGCGGCGCACGCTGAATTTGTATCGCCTCCCGGCCAATTCGATGCGATCTCCTTGCGCATGGCTTCACCCGGCGGGCCTGGGCGCCGGGGTTTTACTAAACCCCCGATTTGTGTTTTTTCTCGGGAAGGAGGTGGGCCTCACGCCGGCCTGTAATGCGGCTGGGCCGCTGTGTACGTCCGGGCGTAATAAAGTGCGCGGGTGATGACGCGTAAAACTGCCAGTGAGGCGCACCCGCAGGCACAGCGCCGAAGCAATATCCTTGATGAGACGGGCGGTCCGCAGAATATTTGCAGCGCCGCACGCCGTTACAACTTCGACGTAGCTTTTCGACAATTCGTGAATCCGTGTCCCCGCCTCCCCGGCGTCGCGCCGTGGATCAGGAAATGCTAAGGCAAGGGCAAAAGATTAATAGAGTCTCCGACGGCTCAAGGGGAACTTTGAAAAGTTCCCCTTGAGAATCCCCTCAAACTCTTTGGCGGGCCAATGCCCGGCAAAAGGCGTGCCGTGCATTGGCCTCATTTATGGGGGAGAAAGGATGTGTAAGTTATGAGGATATCAGGGAGGCAAGGGCAAAGGCAAAGGCAAAGGCAAAGGCAAAGGCAAAGGCAAAGGCAAGGGCAAAGGCTTACGTGCGTCTTTGGCGGCTCAAGGGAAACTTTGAAAAGTTCCCCTTGAGAATCCTTCCAAAACTTTTTGGCGGGCCAATGCCCGGCCAAAGGCGTGCCGTGCATTGGCCTCATTAAATAGGAAATGCGTGTGGCGGAAATATGCTGAAAGGATCAATTGAAAAAAACTCAAACAAACGCAATGCCCAGGATTTACGCTTAAGTCTTTTCAAGGCGCGGCAATGCCGCGCCTTTATCCTGCCCATCCTGCCCATCCTGTTAAACAAAACCTGTCTCAGCAGCACCCCCTCCCGGCCTGGTTCCTTGATTCACGGGGTTTGGTAAATTACAATGCATACTGCAATATGCAAACAAGTCAAAGGCGGTGTAATATCGAAATTTAATGAGTATTTCTCTCAAATATTTGATGAGGCAATTAACCGGCACGCATTTGCCGGGGAATTGCCCGCCAAAAAGTTTGAAGGGATTCTCAAGGGGAACTTTTCAAAGTTCCCCTTGAGCCGTCGGAGACGCTTTTACGCTTTTACACTTTTCAGGAGGCTTTATATGAAATTCATAATGCGGATATTTGCGGTGGTGGTGTTTGTGGCGGTGGTTGGAGTGCAGGCCATGGCCCAGTCGCCTGTGACCGTGTTTGAGGAAGGGCGCAACGGGCCGTATGCGAATTTTCTGTTCACGGGCACGCCGGAGATAGTGGACGTGCGCCGTGCGCCGGATGCGCCGCGCGAGGGCCAGGCTGTGCGTGTGACCGCGGTTGTGCGGCCCAACACCCTGGCGGCCAGCATGCCCGTGGCGCGCGTGACTTTGAGCTACTCCCTGGATGGCGCGGCCACGTGGACCACCGTGGATATGCTGCGCGACGACCGCGACGAGCAGGTATATATCGCGGACCTGCCCGCTGCGAAACAGGGCGCTGCGGTCCGGTACTATGTTAGCGCGTACGATGTGGCCGGCAGCCTCAGTTCCGAGATGCCGGGCTACGTTGCGGGCTTTCCCCAGCAAGCAACAAACATGCTCTCGGTCACCGATGAAAACGCGTCGGATGACGCCATTCTTCCTGATGTGGATGTGCTGGCCCTGAGGGTGGGATACGACGAACAGAGCTTCTACGTGCAGGCCGAGGTGGAAGGCAAGCCCGGCAAGGGCAACATGGTGGGGCAGGGCGCTTACATGTACTTGATACCGGTGCTGAACCAGGACAAGGCCGTGGGCATCGGCGATTTCATGAACATGGATATTCTGGCCTACGCGCCTATGATGGGCCAGATGCTGGGCTTTGGCGAGTCCGGCCTGTTCCGCATCTCCGAGGTCATGGAAACCAAGAAGAGCATCGAGGGCGCGGACGTGAAATTCAAGAAGGGCCCGAACTCGCTGAACTTCCGTTTCAACCGTGCGGCTGTGGGCGATATGCCCTCGGGGCGCGTGGAGTTCGGCCTGCTCACCATGGCGGCCACGTCCCTTGATTCCATGTACCCGCAGGAAGCCTCGCCGTTCATTACCGCGTACCTGCGCACGCATGAATACACGGTTGCGCCGCGCGGCGCGGGCGAGCCTCTGGCCCTGCGCGCGGGTGTTGCTGAAACGGATATCACCCCGCCCGTGGGCACTCCGCTTGCGGGTTACGGCGCGCGCCAGGGCAAGCCTTCAACCGGCGTGCACGACCCCCTGCTGGCCCAGGCCCTGGTCATCGAGGCCGGCGGCCGGAAGATGGTTTTTCTGACCTCCGACTTCCTGCTCATGCGCCGCTCCATGTACAAGGACATCGCGTCGCGCGTGGAAAAGGAACTGGGCATTCCGCGCGAGCGCGTCATAGCATCCGGCTCGCACGCGCACTGCTCGTCCGGGGGCATGTTTCCGGAACTGGCGTTGCTCAGCGGCAACGCAGTCCCGGGCCTGTACCAGGACACGCTTGATAAATTCGTGGCTGTGGTGAAACAGGCGGACGCGGCCCTGCAGCCCGCGCGCATGGGCTTTGGCACGGGCGACGCCACGGGCTACTCCAGCAACCGCGTAACCGAGGGCGGGCCCATTGACCCGGACCTGCGCGTGATGCGCGTGGACAAGGCCGACGGCAAGCCCCTGGCTATTCTGTTTAATTTCGGCGCGCACCCCACGGTGCTGGGCGACAAGACCATGGAGTTTTCCGCGGACTTCGTGGGCCCGGCGCGCGCCGCGGTCAAGGACGCGTTCCCCGGGGTCATCGCCATGTACAACAACGGCGCCCAGGGCAACCAGAGCCCCAGTTGTCCCGGGGACTGCGGCGGCGGGTTCGACAAGGTGGAAAAGACCGGCCGCGGCCTGGGCAACATCGCCGTGAACGTGGCTGAAAACATCAAGACACAGGACAAACTCCCGGTCACATTCCTGACCCGGGAAATCATTATTCAGCCCGACTATGATATCCGCATCACCATGTCCGGCGTGCGATTCGGAGACACGGCCATGCTCACCATCCCCGGTGAAATGTTCGTGGAGCTTGCCGACCCCGTCAAAGCCATGGCCAGGGACAAAGGGCTCAAGAACCTGTTCCTGCTGGGCCTCACCAACGACGGCATCGGGTACATCGTGACGCCTGAGGCGTATCAGCAACGCGTGTATGAATCCACGTTCGCGCTGTTCGGCCCGGGCGAAGGCCCGTTCATCCAGGCGCAGTTGCTGGCCATGCTGGATATGCTCTGACAATTGATTTTGGATAAATTCCGATCTAATGTATGGGCGCGGGCCGCTGCGCTCATTATGAGAAAGTAGTGCGTGCGCGAGGCGCCCGCGCAGGGGAGGCTGTACCATGCTATTAAAGGAAAGATATAAGAAAGCGATTGAAACCGCGTTCATTGTTCTACTGGCCATGCTCATGGTTTTGCCGGCGGCCGCGGAGGAAATTTCCGGGGCAAAGTCCGCGCCCGCAGTGGGCGTATCCGTGGGCGCGGTTGAAACCCAGCCCGCGCAGGAGCAGCCCGGGGACGCCGTGGACACCACGACCGCGTTCGACCATGTGGACTGGGACACGGTCAGGGCCGCGTATGATTATGACAAAACGCAACCTCTGAATATTGAAATCACCGAAGAAAAGGACATGGGCTCCTTTACCAAAATTTATTTCAAATACGACAGCCTGGATGGCCGCCGCGTGCCGGCCGTGCTGTTTATGCCCAAGGACCGGGTGGCGCCTATGAAGCCCGAGCGCAGCACCGTGGAGGGCGCGTACCCGGTCATGTTCCTCATGCACTTTCACGTGGCGGACAAGGGCATGGCCGACCTGTTCAGCACATGGCCCGGGCACGGCGTGGCCATCATGGCCATCGACGGCGTGTTCCGCGGCGAGCGCAAGGAGCCGGGCATGGATATCCTCATGCCCGATCCCGTGCAGAGCGCCAAACACATGATGATGCAGATCCAGGATATCCGCCGCGGGTTCGACGCCCTGGAACAATGGAAGGGCATTGACCCGGGCCGCATCGGGTACATGGGCGTGAGCATGGGCGCGGTCACAGGCACCGCGGCCTGCGCCCTGGACAAGCGCATCAAGTCCATACTCATCGCGGACGGGGCCGCGGATTTCTCGGTGATCTTCAAGTATTCAGAATACGGAGACGTGGCCGACATTCAGAAATTCATGGACGAGCAGGGCACCGCCCCGGAGCAGTTCCTGGATGCGTTCCAGTTCGTGGATCCGGCCGTGTTCGCCAGGCGCATCACCGAACGGCCGGTCATGTTCATGAACGGCAAGACGGACACCACCATGACGGTTCCGGCCATGAACAAGCTGCACGCCATCACGCCCACGGACAAGAAAGTCGTTGTGTGGTACGACTCCGGGCACATTCTGCCGTTCGACAAAGTGGTGATTGACGCTTTGAAATGGTTTAAGCGCACCCTGTGAAAGAGCGGGGCCGCGCAGAGCCGATTGCTGAAAGAATTCTGTAAGGTTCTGGTACCGGAATACATAATGGAGATAGAGCAGCAGCGGGCCGCGAGCCACCCCGGGCGGCCCATCCCAGACCCCGGCGCATTTGAAGGAGAAAAAAATGAAACCCCGGCAAAGGCGGATCCAAAAGTGCATTTATCCCCTTGCCGAATGTATGGGATCATAATATAATTGCCGTGGTCGACATACTTTGTGCGGCTTGTCACAAGCCGATTCAAATATAGAATCAATGCCCGTTATCGGGAAAAACCGGATTCATTTTCAACCGGGATCTCTGCCGCCCCGTTTGGATAGATGAACCGAAAACCTCAAAACCGAAAGGAGCTAACACAGAATGAAGCTTTCCCGCACGTACCTTCTGATGCTGTTGGCCTTCTTCTTTGCGGTGAGCGCTACCCTGCTTCCCGCACTCAAGGCCGCCGCAGCCACGCAAGACAACATCGTAATCGCCGCAGATGACGATTGGGACGATTGGGATGAAGAGGAAGAAGAAGATGCATTCGGCAACATCATGCACACCACATACCTCACAATCAAAAGCGTCACCGTGGACACATCCGGCGCAGTCTCCGCCGAATTTGACATCGTGGGCGCCGAGGACGAAGAAGGCGAAGTCACCGTGGCTTCCGCCAAAGCCATCTACGCCATCAACGGCGACCTCAAAGGCAAGAAGTCCGTGGACCTGGCCTGCACAGGCACCAAGTGCACCGGCAAAATCGACGCCAAAAGCGGCGATAAAGTCACCGTAGCCATCTCCGCCGCAGACAATTTCGGCAACACCACCACCCAGGCATTCAAAGTCAAGGACGCCGCTTCCGCCAAAGACGCTATGGTCTCCGGCACCGCGGATATGGATAACTCCGTGGATATCGTTCCCGATGACATGGACATTCTCGACACCATGGCTGCATACGACGATGAACGCGTATATGTGGCTTACACAGTGCAGGGCATTTTTAATGGCGGAACCCTGGAACCCCCGTATGTTCACTTTTACGGCGTGAAAATGACCAACCCCGACATCGAACAGAGCGAAGGCCTCATGGTCGGCAAACTGTGGGTCAACCTCCCGCTGGCCCGCACCCCCGAAGGACAGGAACTCATCGCCGGCCTGCTCGGCCAGGTGGGCAGCCTTCCCGAAGGCGTGAATCAGGCAGACGTTGACAACGCCATGAAAACCGGCATGCTCGTGCTCGACATCGGCAAACTCATGAGCGGCAACATCATGGACGGCCTTCTGTTCCAGGCACAGCCCATGGGCAACCAGGAAGGCAACATGTTCCTTGGCAGCATCAAGCGCTCCGCGCTCGGCGAGAACCCCAGCAACATGATCCGCATCATCGTTCTCACAGCCGCCAATGCTTCCATCGATTCCTTTATGCCCATCCCCCTCAACTGCTCGCACTACCAGCAGCTCGTGTTCGGCAACACCGAAGTCACCATCAAGTAACACGGCTTTCGGCCAGCAGAACACATCCGCATGACAAATAACCGCCCCTGCCGCACTGGCAGGGGCGGTTTTGTATAGTGCGCACAATCTTGAGATTTTATTAATAAAATCAATTCAGGCATTAAATAAATCAATGTGTTGCTCTGGCTTTTTGCGGGTTTCATTTGGCTTGATCCTCAGATATCCTTTTATAAATTGCATTTTTCATTAAGTATATTCATATGGGATTTGCCAAAATCACGCCGAAATTAATTTAATTAAATTTTTTGACGCAATATATTGACAAAATTAATTTCATAGTTATAATCATTGACATGAACGGTTGAATGCTCAACCGCAAACTGAAAACAAGGAGTGACATGACATGGCTATCGAACTCGACAAAATCGGTTACGCGGGAATCGGCCTCCTGGCCAAAATGCAGGACACAATCGAGGACTTCATCGAAGGCCGCGAAAAAGACGAGGACGAAGCAGAAGTTCTCGAAGACGACCAGAGCAAGGACTGGAAGGAACGCTTTGAAGACCTGTCCGAACTGGGCGAAGAGCGCTACGAAGAATGGCTCGACAAGGGCAAGGAAGAGCGCGAAAAGATTTCCGACCGCATCAAGGAACGCACCAACAAAGTGTTCAGCGAACTGGGCCTGGTAACCAAGGAAGACCTGGAAGAGCTGGAAGCCAAAATCACCAAACTGCAGCGCGCCATCAAGAAAGCCACAACCCAGGTCAAAAAGACCGACAAATAACTCAGAACTCTTTCATCTTTGTCCATATTTACTCGTTGCCTCTTCTCTTAGCAGGAGAGGCTTTTTTTGTGCTGCATATCCCCCCCACATGCACCGCGCAGCGTTGCGCCCCGCAAATCAAGGTTGCGGCCAACTGCAGCAGATACCATGCGCGATTCGGCCCGCCGCATTATAATTCAAAGCACAATGTTTGCTGAAATCAAGGTGATTAATACGATTCTGGAAATCAAACGAGCCATAGTGTTTTGACGGAAACCCATCTCGGTTTGCAGCCGGTTACTGCCACATGCGAAGGCAAATAATTAGAGAATGAAGAGGGCCTTAAAGAGTGAAGTTTTTGAAACAATATGATGTGGATTCCATAGACAACCGGGACCCGGAACTCATTGAAAAAACCAGCGCGTGGATTAACAACCATTGGGACAAATATTTTAAATCCGATATACGCGGCATGGACCGCATTCGCCGCGGCGCGGGGCTGTTTGTGGGCAACCACAATGCCGGCGGATATGGACCGGACGCGTACTATTTTTTGGCGGGCATGCACCGGGTTCACGGGTATGAGGAGGTTCCCTATGGCCTCATGCACGAGCAGCTTATACAAATTCCGATACAGCATCAAATCACGGTGCCCCTGGGCGCGGTGCGGGCTTCGCATGACAATGCGCACCGGCTGTTCGCCCGCAACAGCAAAGCCCTGGTGTATCCCGGCGGAGACCTCGACGCATACCGGCCGTACCGGAACCGCAACAAAATCGTTTTCGGCGGACGCACAGGATACATTCGCCTTGCCCTGCTCGAGCGCGTGCCCATCTACCCGCTCGTGGCCGCAGGCGCGCACGCGTCGTTCATCGTCATCGACGACCTGCAATGGCTCGCCCGGCTCGCCCCCAAATCCCTTCGCAGCAAAGTGTGGCCCCTGATAATCAGCATGCCCTGGGGCCTCACATTGGGACCCTTTATCCTGCCGCCAATCCCATTTCCCGTGCGTTTCATCATGGAAGTCCTGGAGCCCGTCACCTTCGAAACATACGGAAAGGCAGCCGCCGCCGACACCGCATATGTCCGCCAGTGCGCCGACAAAGTGGAAACAGCCATGCAGCAATGTCTGGACAAACTGGCTGGAGAACTTAAAAAACACAATTGAAAATTATGCCAAAAAAAGACGCGGCGCGTTGCGAAGCATAAACGGAAACAGCAGAGGCGCGCACAAGCCATTTTCGGGCGCGGCAAAGCCACGTCAATATTCCCCCCCGCCTGTTAAACAAATCCCCGGAGCGGGGCCTGTATTGAGCGGCGATGCCGGGCATGAAAAAAGCAGCCTCGGGGCGGGCCCGCGGCTGCTGAGTATATTGCATTATGAAGTGGATTAGTTCGTGTCGTTGTTGTTATAGATCTCATTGGCGGCTTCCTTGGCCTTGTCTGAAGCCTCGCCACGGTAAATTATATAACATGAAACGCCTGCAAATCGGCAAATCAAGGAAATATGCATCGGAGCCAAATTTCCAAATCATGGACAAGGTTAGGAAATGAACACCCCCGGACTGAAGGCTCGGGGTACCGGAATAAGGCAAAAAAATTTCATTTATTAGACCGCACATTTTCCGGATTTCATCGCCCCGAGCATCCCGAAAAAGCAAACTGCGCAACGATAAGAACCAAAGAGCATGAGGTGCAATACAATCAATGGTTTGCACCGCAAACCAGGAAATCGAAAACCTCGATTGAATGGAAAATCCGCGCCCTGGAAGAATTCCTGCTGAGCCCCAAGGGCACATCTATATACGTATTCAAATAGCAATTTAAATTCAAAGCGGGAAACGGGTGTAATTCCGCGAGATCGTATGCGAAATGCTGGGACGGTACGGCATCCCCCTGGTTTGTCCCCCCTGTTCAAAAAGGCAAAAACCATGGCTTGTCCCTGGTTCCCCCCATTAACCTTCACGGCCTGCTTTCCGGTTCGTGCGCCTGGACATTGCACGGGGTGAGCGAAAGTGGTACCATGAAATTGAGAGAACTTCGCACAACTTGATATTTTGAGTTGCAACCCGCCATGAGCCGGATCCGGCCCTTATGACTGTCAGGGGCTTAGCTGGTTCCACCTCCCCGCACCCGCGCGAACCGGACACACAACTGCATGCAAGGTGTGCGTTGCCCGCATGGCATTGGATTCGGGTGCATTGCACGGGCCCTGGCCGCTGTGCGGCACTATCGGTGGGAGGTGCAATTATGGGCAAGCAAAATGCAAGTGCGGTATTGGAGCGGACACGGAGCGGCTCAGCCATTGCCGCGCCGGATCCGGACATGCGCGACAGTTGCATGACGCCCGTGGGCCAGTTCGGGGTCGAGTGGGGTTTCGCGAACGCCAACAGATATTCGCGCATTTATCTCAAAGATCTCATGGGCCGCATCAACAATCTGTGCGCCCGGGACGCCCCGGTCACAGAGAACCAGTTGAAGCGGCTGTTCCCGGGAACGCAACCCGGAGACATGCGCGCCATGAAACATCAAATGCTCGGGTGCGTGCAGTGCGTGTCCGGACAAATGCCCGGTGGTGCGCAAGCGAGCGGCCAGGCCGAGTGTGGGCGCCGACTCCTGCAATCCATTTACGCGGGCATGAACAAGTTCTGGAACGAGATTGAGAGAAATTACGAATCCTTCTGAGCGCGGCTCCGCACTCACCAGGGTACAGGACACGGTGCAGCATAAGCGCCCCCGCCCGCGGACTCATCCCCCCGAGCCCAGGGCGCGGCCGCGCATTATGAATTGCTTTTGTATTTGAATGAAAATCAGGGTGCTATTCGTGGATTAAAAAATCGATTCCCATCATTCCAGGAATATTGCTGTTAAGAGAAATGGGCATGAGGAAATCCAAGGGCGCCACACTTATTTCAATATGCCCAGATAAAGGGACAGATTAATTAGTGTGGTATAATAATAGGATAACACAGCAAGAGTCATGGATGTCCCTTTAATTGAGTGGTTTATGTCGCAGGTGATTTTATAGATTGACCAAAACAAACCTTGAACGGTGCGATTTGAATTGTCACCTGCTTTATAATCATGAAAATTCGAATAAAAGCAAATGTAATTGTCGGGATAGAAACTATAAGTGGTCCTCTGTAGATTTCTCGATGAAGTACAAAACAGCTAAGGCAAGTAAGCACAGCGCATACACTGGCAATTATCCATATCGAAATTCCTGCGATATCCATAACTTTCTTTAGCCTGGTTCTGAAAATGGCTTTGAAGGTCATTCCAGCATAAACACAGGCCGCGAAAAGTACAAAATCAAGCAGTCGTAAAATCAACCAAAGGTCAAAATTATATTCTGAGTCTGAAACCATGTAATGATATATTCCACTAATTCCTAAATGCTGCCAAGACAGGTCGACATTTCGCAACAAAAACAAGGTTACAAATGTAAAGAGAACACTATGAAATATCTTCTTTTGGCTTTTGTGCGCCAGAACTTCTCCTGCAGAAAAAAATAAAACTACACATACAACAAGAACAGCTATGTCAATTGATAAAGGAGCAAAAGGAATAAACAAATTGAAGGTTTCGAGAATTGACACAAATGAAGGAAAAGAAAATGGAAATAGAATGGCAAACACGAACAGAACTGCAAATCCCAAACTTAGATATGTCAAAGCCATCCATAGAATGCCGCTTGCAAGCGCTCTGTTATTCTTCTCTTCCAACATACCTCCAATTGTACTCCATCCAGCAACCGTCCGGAATACCTGCGCCTGAGATATTTCTGTACCCAGGTAGCGGCGAGATGTGGTAGAATGGTGTGCGTGACGGATGGGAGAATATCTGGTTTTGCTGGAGAGTAGGCTTTGAGAAACTAGAGAAACTAGGGACAGGCCCCAATACTGTTCACTTAATTATTCTCACCACAGGATAGCTGAGAAAACAGGGCTGTTGCGTTGAGCACTTTCGAATTGACGGCCAGTTGCTGATTCTCCTTTTGACACCCCTTGGCTTTTGCCGGCCCCTGCTTGATACCGTTCTTTCCTCTAATATTTCATCCAGAACCGCGTTGTGAAATGCCGCAAGGTCACAGGGGGGAAATGGCGGCCGTGGCCGCCATTTTGCGCCGAATCACGCGCACGGCGTGCACATACGATAGCTTGTCGGGATCTTCATCCACTTTGAGCGCCGCCTCGTGCATAATGCCCCGGATTGCGTAATGCGCCATGATGAAGCCATAAAATTCCTGGCGCACAAGATCGGGCCGTTTGCTGCGCAGCACAATCCTGTTGCCGCGAAGATGCGTCTTGAACTCGTCAAATGCGTTTTCGATCTCCCACCGCTCATGATAAAGCGCGGCAAGCTCCCTGGCAGGCGCCCGGACGGGGTCAAGAATTGTCGTTATCAGGCGGTAGACCGGCTCCGCGCCGGCCACACCGTCAAGCGTGTATTCAATGACTCGCACAACCACGCTTTGCCCGGTGTGTTTCGTGTCTTGCGAAGCATAGACTCTGCTGAGGAACGAGCCGTCGCGGAATCGCTTTTCACAGGGAAGCTTTGAATTTTTTTTCATCCTCCACAACAACTCGGCATCCGTGCTCTGCGCCTGGCGCCACAATGAAAAGCTGAAAAACCCGCGGTCGGCAATACACAGCATTTCCGGTTTGAGAAAGCACAGCGTTTCGCGCGCCAGCACCGTCTCGCCTGTATGGTAGAGATATTGAAAAGGATACGAAAGAAGCATGTATAAGCATTGATATCAGAATCATTAAAAACAAATACGAAATAATTGCGGAGCCGCGATACAAAGAGACCGACCAATCGTGCAAGATATGCGCTACAGAGGAGGAATTTCTGATTAATGAATACAATTATGGTTCACATGAGGGATACAATTTGTATAAAAGAAAATGCAAGAAATCGAGGGATGTAGAATGTTCTCATAAATAGATAGGCTTTAGAGGTGCGGCTGGGGATTGCTAAAGGGCGATGGAGTGTGGTAGGATTTTTATGTGGATATTCAATGTGAAAACAAGGATTTGATTCGTCATGGTAAAGAATAATCGACACAAAAGTGCTGCTGAAGAATTCGCAGCAATAGACAAGTTCGCCAAAGGCAGAATCATTGCAATAATAATCGGCATAATTCTCTTTCTGATTCTGAAGTATTCGTAACAAGCACGCACCAGCACGAGCAGATGTGACAGAAGACGAGAACGCGAGAGAGAAATGTGACTTTGTCGAGGGTTTAGGATGGGATGAAAAACAAGCCATTCTTTATAATCAAGAATCTTATCCTTGTAATAATTGCGTGTCTTTGTCTATATGAAATGTTTTTTCATTCGTTAAGTATCGTGGTTTTCTGTCCAATGGATAAAACAGGTTCTTGTTTAGGCCTTAATGTATTCAGCTACAACATGTTTCTGATTCAAGGTGTTATTTTGACAATTGTGTTATCATTCATTGATTATCCATGGAATTTAATTGCACGATTCCTTGGTGCGGCACGGCTATTGAGTACTATCATTGTTATTGCACTGGCATTTTTGCTGTATATCGAATTGACAAGGCTGTATGTGTTGTCACATGAATGTCGGACTGGGTATGAGTGCACATACAAGATTCACATGGCAGGATTTAAAGCATTGGTACTTGGTTTTGTTGCAATAATCATTAACAATCTCAGACTTTCAATGAAGAAGCATGCCGACAGAGACACGACATAGACACAAGCCACACACGCACCAGCACAGCGCCACAGCACCAGTTACAGAAGACGAGAGACGCGAGAGAGATGTGACTTCGCAGAGGACATGAGATGGATATCAAAAAACTGTTCAAGTTGGACCTACTGGACCTGAACAATAAAAAGAAACTGCAAAATGAACATATGAAGAAGATTCTCAGTGAATCAATATTGCCTTACAGGGACAAAACATACTCAGAATTGCGACAGATGATTGAACAGAATGTGGATGCATTTGAGGCAACAGATGAATCTGGAAATTCTTACAACATTGAAATTGAAGCTTTTTGGGATGGCAAACAAGGTGGGAATATTCGTGTAGTCGGCTGTATCGATGATGATTCTTTCACGAAATCGATTTCTCCTTTAAGCGATAGCTTTATTAAAGCACCAGATGAAAGCTTCGTTGGTGAATAACGAATAGGCGCAAGCGACACAGCCAGCATGTGACAGAAGACGAGAACGCGAGAGAATGTGACTTCGTAGAGGATTGAGGTTTGAGATGGATATTGAACTAGTTGCGCGAATTTCTGGTGCTATTGGAATAATCTTCCTTTCTATAATAATGGCTATTCGTATCAAGAAGAAATTAGATAAATTGCTTATTGCATTATTATGTGTACCTTTGACTATTTTAATGTGTTCGGGCGAAAAAAGTGCTGTGCTGTATTTAGTTGTAAAATATGTACTTGGTTTTTGTATTTTGTATGTGTTTTTTGCAGCATTTTATTTCATCATATTTCAAAGAACCAAGTCCCCAAAAGCAACCTCAAAGAACAACTAACCGACACTATACGTCCGTTCACCCATCTCCTCGCCAGTACATACTCAGTACATATCGAAACCTCAACATAAGGGTATACAGGGGTATCATACGGAAATTCGACAATATCTGACAATTGGCTACGGGCGAATTGAAAAAGCCTAATGATAGAGGGTTTATTTGAATTGACCTTTGCAGAACCCGCTGAAAACCCATGAAAAATCAATCATTTTGGGAAAATGATGCATTCTTGGTTTTAGTTGGGGTATTGTGCGGGATGTTGATGACAGTGAAAAGTGCTGATTGGCTATGAAAAGTTTGTTTTGTGCGTGCTTTGGATTTTGCCTTTTAGCGATTTTTGGTTTGCGGCACTATGGTATTATTGAGGCAATTGCACGGCATGCATTTGCCGGGAAATTGTCCGCCGGTAGGTTTTGGGGGGGACTCGTTTTCAAATGGGTTCCTTACGTGGTCGAAGACGGATTTTAAGTCGCCGAAGCCGCATTTGCGCCATTGCTTATGATTTGCTTTTTGATGCCGGGGGCAGGGTGAAGACGGCGTCTTTGCCGAAGGCGCGGGCATAGGCCAGGCGCACGGCGATCATGGCGCCGCCGGCCGTGGCTGCGGAGAGCATGAGCATGACTACGATCTGGTAGGGGGCGGCCACGGTAGGGTCTGCGCCGGCCAGGATCTGGCCGGTCATCATGCCGGGGATGGAGACGATGCCCACGGCGTTCATGCTGTTGATGATGGGGATCATGCCCGCGGACACGGATGTGCGGATGCTGGGCAGGGCGGCTTCCCAGGGGCTTGCGCCCAGGGCGAGCAGGTCGTGCACCTCGGGGCGGCGCTTGCGCAGGTCGTCGAACAGGCGGTCCAGGGCGATGGCCACGGCGTTCATGGCGTTGCCGAAAATCATGCCGGCCAGGGGCAGGATGTATTGCGCTTTGTGCCACGGGTGCACGTGGATGATTGCGGCGGTGACGGTGAACAGCACCACTACGCCGGACAGGGAGATGGCGGCGAAAGCGTCGCCGAAAAGTCCAGGGGGCCGGTTCTTGACGCGGGACAGGGCGATCTGCACGGCGAACAGGGTCATGATGAGCAGGGCGGTGCACACCAGCCACCAGGCGTCTATGGCGAAAATCCACCGCAGCACAAAACCCAGGGCGAGCAGTTGTGCGTAGGTGCGCAGCGCACCCATGAGCAATGGTTTGCCAAGGCGCAACGACAGGGCCAGGGACAGGCCCGCTGCCACGAGCATGAATGCGCTGGCGAGCGCCAGTTCCAGCCACCCGATTTCAATGATGCCGCCGTTCATGTGCCCGCTCCCTCCCCGGTGAGTATTCCGTTTTCCAGGTGCAGGGCGCGGTGCGGGCCCCCGGGCGTGCGCTGGTGCAGCACGGCCAGGACCGCGCCGCCGCGGGCCGCGAATTGTCTGATGCATGCGAAAACCAGGTCCGCGGATTCGTCGTCCAGGCTGGCTGTGGGTTCGTCCAGGAGCAGTATGTCGGGTTGCGTGAGCAGTGTGCGCAGCAGGGCCACGCGCGCGGCCTGGCCCCCGGACAGGTCCGCGGCGTCGCGCGTTATGTCCACGTCGCCCAGGCCCATGCTGTGCATGCCCAGGTGCATGTCATGCCGGGAGGGCGCGGTGTGGCCCGCGCGCACGCCAAGGGTCCAGGGCAGGGACAGGTTGCGCTGCACGCTGCCGTCCACGAGTTTGGGGTTTTGAATGGCCAGGGCCACGCGCGCGCGCCATTGCGGGGCCGTGAATTCCGCGGCCGGTTTTCCGTCCAGGAACAGGGCCCCGGAGTCGGCGGCGTGCATGCGCGCCAGCACCCAGAGCAGGGATGATTTGCCCGCGCCCGAGGGGCCGGACACGGTGGCGATATCGCCGGCGCGCAGGTCCAGGCTCACGCCGTGCAGCACGCGCAGGGGCGCCCCGTCCGCGTTCACGGTGTAGTGCAGGTTGCGCGCGCCGAGGCGCGGCGCGGGTTGCTGTTCAGCCATTGTTTCCACCGGGCGCCTGTTCTTTTGTCCTGTTCCATCATAGTTTAATGCCGCGGCGCGAGAAAGTCATTCTGTGTGCGCCGTGTGATGGCCGCGCGGCATCCCGGCCCGGTGCGCGCGCCAATCTCTTTTGCCTGTCAATGTGTACAGCATTGCCGCGGGGTGATAAAATAAGTGCATAACCAGGCAAAACCGGAGGCCCGGACCATGGACATCGGGACATCGCGATATTACGAGATTAAGGAGCAGTTGCTTTTTGTATCCGAGGCCCGGCCCGAGACGTATACCGCGCGCAAAATCATTCCCATTCCCGAAAGGCTTATCCGGTGCATCTGGTTTGATCAGCGTTTGAACGGGAAAAAACTGCACACCCTGGACGGCCTGCCGGTGAAGGTGTTTTCGCAGGGGGAGTGGAACATGTGCGGGGGCCCGGATTTTCTGGAAGCGCTGGTGCAGATCGGGGACGCGGATCCCATCAAGGCGCCCGTGGAAATTCATGTGCGCAGCAGCGACTGGCGCCGGCACGGGCATCAGAATAACAGTGAGTTCCGGGATGTGGCCCTCAATATTTCCATGTGGCACGACGACGCCAGCCCGGTGGTGTACAACGATTTGAACGAGCCCATTGCGCAGGTGGAGCTGTGCGGCGCCATTGATGAGGACATCATGGATGTGGCCGCGGATATCGATATGGAGAATTATCCGTTCGCGAGCCACAGCCGGGTGGGGCGGTGCCACAAGGCCATGCAGGGGCGCGGGGCCAACACCGGGTTCGTGCTGGAACTGGCCGGGCAGGAGCGGCTGCTGGCCAAGGCGCGCCGGTTCTGTCGCGAGTTGCAGCGCCGCGCGTTCGCCGAGGTGCTGTACCGCGCGGTCATGGAAAGCATGGGGTACCGGCCAAACAAGCAGGCGTTCCGGCGCCTGGCCGCGTGTGCGCCCCTGGAGGCGGTGCAGCGCGTGGAACAGCGGGAGCCGCCCGAGCGCCGCGCCCTGGCTTTGCAGGCTCTGTTCTTCGGCGCGTCCGGCCTGTTTTCCAATGTGCCGGTGAATATGTTCGACAGCGAGACCGCGGAGTACTGCGAGGCCCTGGCCGCGCACTGGGCGGAATATGAAAAGGATCTGTGCAAGCCATTTCTGCACAAAAAGGATTGGACTTTGCGCGGGGTGCGGCCCGCGAATTTTCCTCTGCGGCGCATGGCCGCGGCCGCGCATCTGTGGGCCCGGTTCGGGGCCCGGGGCCTGGAGCGGCGCATCGCGGACCTGGGCCGGGAAATCAAGGCGGAGCGCGATCCCAAAGCGCAACGCAAAATTCTAAGCGCGCTGGTGGATGATCTGCACCAGCCCGCAGAAGGCTACTGGAAGCGGCGCATGAGCCCGGGGGGCGCTGTGCTGGAATCGGTTCCGTCGCTGATTGGCAAATCGCACGCCATGTCCGTGGTTGTGAATGTGGTGCTGCCCCTGCTGGTGTGCCGCGCCCAGAAGCAGGGCGATGCGGATTTGCGCGAGGCTGCGCTCAATTTTTTCGGCAGTGTGCCGCGCCTGGATCAGCACCAGATTACGCGCATCATGCGCTACCGCGTGTTCGGCGATATCCACGGCGGCCAGACCCTGCTGCGCCGCGAAATTATTCAGCAGGGCCTGCTCCAGGTGTTCTTTGATTTCTGCGATGAAAATGTGCGCGACTGCGCCCGCTGCAAGTTCCCGGACCTGATCCGCATGGGCCCGGATCTGCGCCTGGAGATGGAGTGAGGGAGAAGAAGGATTAAGGCGTTAAGGCGCCTCCGGCGGCTCAAGGAACCCTTTTGGAAAAGGTTTCCTTGAGAATCCTTCCAAAATTTTTTGGCGGGCCAATGCCCGGCAGATGCGTGCCGGGCATTGGCCTCGTTAAAAGGGCTCTCGCCCGTTGCGTTTGGATCAGAAATTCAACTATTGCGGTTATTATGGGGTTTTGTTGCACAAGCAAAACACCCCGGCCTTTTGAGGGGCCGGGGTGTTGTTCGTTTGGGTGAAAACCGGGTGGTTCAGGTGTCAGGCCTGAGTATCCACGTTCTGGCCGATGCCCACGGATGCATACAGGAGCTGCATCAGGAGCGCGGCGTCGTCTTTGACCGTGTCCAGTGCTTTTTTGGCTACGGCCATGGATACGTCACTCTGCACCTCTGCGGCTTTCATCTGAACGATTGCTGATGCCGCCTGGTCCACGTTCATACGTATCACCTGTCTTCCCCAAAATTTACCTTACTACATTTATCGGCATGATTTGCGGGATCTTGAGCGCTGCGGGGATTTATTGTTTCCACAATGAGCGGAATGTGGTATGATACATCTTCAAAAGCGTATGCCGGGCAGGAAGAGCCGGCCATAACACGGAGGCAGCATGGGCGAGGAAAAGATTCGAGTGGTGATAGCCAAGCCGGGGCTGGACGGGCATGACCGCGGGGCCAAGGTTGTGGCGCGCGCCCTGCGCGACGCGGGCATGGAAGTGATTTACCTGGGGCTGCACCAGACCGCGGAAAATATTGTAAACGCCGCAATCCAGGAAGACGCGGATCTAATCGGGCTCAGCTCCCTGGCCGGCGCGCATATGACCCATTTCCCACGCGTGATTGATTTGCTCAAGGAAAACAAGGCCGATGATATTCTGGTGTTCGGCGGGGGCATTATCCCGGACGAGGACCGCGACCAGTTGCTTGAAAAAGGCGTGGATATGCTGTTTGGCCCGGGCACGGACACGGAGTTCATTGTGGAGCAGGTGCGCAAACTGGTTGCGGATCGCAACTGAGCGCTTTATAACCATTATTAATGGAACACAGCGGCACGCCGGAAAACAACGGATTTCGAGTCCCCGACATTTTTATTGCGCGCGACGGCGTGTGGTACAGCGACGGGGCTGAAGTGGTGCACGAGAAAATTTTCCAGTTATTCAACGATAATTTGCACGAGGACGCACAGGGCGGATATTACATTCAGGTGCATGGGCAGCGCTGCCCGGTGCGTGTGGAGAACACGCCGTTTGTGGTGCGCGGCCTGTTTCCCGAGAACACGGCGGACGGCCTGGATGTGGTGTGGCTGCTGCTCAACAGCGGGCAGCGCCAGGCCCTGGCGCCGGGCACCCTGCACCGGCGCGCGGACGGCGAGCTGCTCTGCACCCTGGAGAACGGCATGTGCGCGGCCCTGAGCCGCCACGCCGCAACCCAACTCGGCCAGTTCCTGGAGCAGGACGATTCCGGCGCGTTTTTTATTTCCCTCAACGGAACAGACTACCCTTTATAAATCAATTCATATATTCTATTTTGCGGTGTTTTTCGGGCATAAAAAAATCCCCTGAGCGGGGACTATTGCGGACCATGCCAAACCAGGGCTTGAGGGCCTTGGTTATTCATGTGGCATAACACTGTGCGTTATTTGCCTTTGGGGCGGGGTTTGGGGGCCGGTCGCCATTCCATATTCATTTCCTCCTGTGAGTTTCGATTCTATTGATAATTGTACGGCAATCCGTGAAATTTGTCAAAACGTTAAAACAGGCGCTTAGCAGAGCTTAATGCCCAAATGCTCTGCATTGCTCACTCCCACGGTTCGGGTGGCAGGCTTCCCTCTGTTGAGCTGTACTGGTACAGGTTGCCGTCCACGCAGTAGCCGGAGATCACGTATTCGTCGTCGCTCACATATTCCAGCACGGGATTGCCGTCCTCAACCCAAAGGTTTGTGTTTTCCACGGTATGTCTCAGGGACGGCTGTTCCTGAACGAGTTCGTCCATGGATTCATAGGGCTGGTTCATGGTTTGCTTGACCTTGGCCTGTGTGCCCAGGGACGTGATTACGGTGTTGCATTCCATGCCCATGGCTTTGTTTTTAGCGGATTCTTTGCCCTTAATTGCGTCGCCCATCATGCCCGAGCGGCGCATGAGCATGAAGGCGATGATGATAATGACGGCCAGGCTCGCGAGCAGCCCGATCATGGACATGCCGCGCTGGTTGGCGATGCGCCGTTTCATGGAATCCCTCCGATGCGGGCGGCCGGGTCATGCGCCGGGCATGGTGTTCTGCCGGTCCCGGTAATAGGCCTCGATGGCTTCGAGATTGCTCCAGCCGTACCCGGTGATGAGGTTGCGCACGTTGATGGCGAACAGTTCCTGGCAGGCGGTCATGCGCGTGTACGCGTCTCGGAAATCGTCTTCGGTCTGGTCGGGCGTGTTGTCCAGGCCGATGACTTCGTTGAGGTATGCGAGCAGGTCCTGTTGGAGCGCGGTGTATGCGGCGTCCGCGGGCAGGGCGGATTCCGCGGCCTGGCCCGACACTTTTTTGGTGATGCCCGCGGTGGTGCGGTCGATGGTGAATTCGCGCTCGGCTTTGCCGTCGTTGCGCACGTTCACGGTGATGGAATCGCTGTCGCGGATAATGGACGTGTAGCGGTCATATCCGGCGTTGTCGGGGTTATATCGGATAAAGCGGTGAATGGCGTTCTGGGCTGGGTCGAGCAGGGCGATAGTGGCGTCATATTCGCCGGAGTCAGTGAAGTATTTCAGGTACTCCAGGGCCAGGAGGTAAGCGATGCCGGCCTCGATGGCGCCGTCCGCGTTGTACAGGCTCGTGTATTTCATGCCCCCGAGGTCGCGCCACAAGCGGATTGTGCCGTTGTCGCGGATGTACATGTCGCCGTTGTTGTCGCCCGTGTACAGGCGGAAATAGCGGTCCCCGTCCTCCATGCATGCGCCGTTGCATTCCACATGCACGCGGGTTTCCGTGTAATCGCCGTGCTCGTCGGAATCCGTGGTGGGCGTGACCTTGTAGAAATATTTGTCCCTGGCGTCCAGGGACCCGAAGATCGTGTATTCGGGAATGGACAGGGACTGTGCGAGCTTGATGCCGTAGGGGCTGGCGTGCTGAAGCGTGGTGCAGACTTTCTGCTGCGCGGTGTTGTTCCAGGTGGTGAGGGGCTGGTCCAGGGCCGAGCCCGTGTAGATGGCCAGGCTGCCCCCGGTGAAGCCCGTGTTCGCGTACGACATGCACAGGGTTGCGCCGCCGCCCGCGAACTGCAAGCCATCGGGCTGGATATCAACGCCCGCGCCCACAATGCCCCCGGGCCGGCCGGACACATAAAATTTTTCATAAATCGTAACCGTCTGCGTGGCGGCCAGGGATGCCGTAAGCGTGGTCGCGCCCGAGGACAGGGTCGCGCCCGCGGGGCCCACCTCGGCCGTGGCCGCAGGCCGCATCACGCACCCCGCGCCGCACGAAACAGCCGCGGCGGACACAGACGCGCCCGGCGCGGTTGCCCCGCCTCCGCCCCCGCCGCACCCGGCTAAAAGTGCGATGCTGATCAGCAATAATATAAACAGCGGTAACGTGAAATTCGTCGGTAGTCGCATGGTGTGTGGTCTCGTTGTCATGGCGCAGTCGTTTATCCTTAGAGAACAATTATACCAGATAATCGCCATGTGAAAAGCGCGGAATGCCGCAAAAGCCGGAGTGATTTATTTATGGATTTCATAATCATGCAATGAGGCAATGGCCCGGCGCGCACTTTGCCGGGCCATTGCCCGCCAGAAAGTTTTGGGAAGATTCTTAAGAAACCCCTTTTTCAAAAGGGGTTTCTTAAGCCGCCGGAGGCATCATTATTTTTCTTTTGAATCAGTTCCTGCCCGGGGCCGAGTCATTGCTGCCCTGGATGGAGTGTGGCGGGGACGCCACGTACAGAATGACGCCGTTGTCCGCGTCGGATTCATCGATGAGGAACGTGACGTCTGCGAATTGCACATCCTGCTTAAAAGCCGTGACCGTGTGTGCGCCCGGGGGCACATTGAACCACGCCACGCCCCCGTCCACGGACGTGGCCGCATATGCGGGATTGGGCATGACTTTTTCATCAAAATACACGGGGCCGATTGCGCCCGGGATTGCCGTCACCGTGGCGCCCGGGTCGCCGTGCGGCAGCCGGTCATCGTGCATGCTCGCCCACGATTTGCCCACCGTGCCGACGACAGCATTGCGCAGGGTTGCGTTTTCCTTGTCCCCGGTTGCGCCGAGCACGGATTCAATGAGCGGCTTCATGGTCTGGAAATACAGGTCCGGATCCACGAACTGGATAGCCAGATCCGTGATGTTCTCATCGCCCACGGTTATGACATTGGACTTGGTCGTGACCCAGCCCTGTTTTTCATAAATCAGTGAAATGTGCAGATCCGCATCCTTTTCCTTGATCACATCCAGGGACCACCAGCCGTCTTCGCCGGAGCGCACATCCAGGCCCCGGCTCTGGGGGAATTCCGCGATCCACACATGCACGCCGGGCGTCACGGCATGGTAGTCGGGAATCCCGAAGTGGTTGATTTTGCCGCCAAGTATGACCACGGACACCTCGCCCGCGCGCGCGCCCAGGGCCTCGGCCGTGGGCGCGTCCGTGAGATTCAGCACCGCGGCATGAGCGGTGAATGTGGTGGTGCTGAATAGCAAAAAAGAACGGATGCAAGAATGATTCGGGATGTAATTTTCATTTGTTAAATTCCTCAAATATAGTGAGTTCGTTTTTGAAGCCAATAGGAAACACTTTAAAATCAGCTCCTTTGGAGTGCGACATTTTAATGTCGCTTTGTGAGCCGGGAATTGATTCCCGGAGCATGTCGGCGTATCCCGGGTGATGTCGTACTGAGAAAGCGGCGATAAATCGCCGCATTCCAAAATCAAACCACTCTTGCCAGCAAAATTTCAGTAAATCCCCTTATTGCGGCGCCAGTTCGGAAACCAGCAGGAGATTCTGGACCAGGGTGTTGATGCTGCCGGCGGTGCGCGGGTCCAGGGGCATTCCCGAGAGCTTGTTGGCCACGGTCTGGAACAGGGGGAAGATGTTGTCCTGGCCCAGGTTGATGAGTTCGGGCTCGCCCTTGATGCGGGCCTGGCGCGCGGTGTAGTCGATGGCGTCGTGGTAGGTGCCGAGTTTGTCGATGAGCTTGATTTCCTTGGCCTGTTCGCCGGTGTAGATGACGCCTGTGGCGACTTTGCGCACGTCGCGCTCTTTGAGGCCGCGGCCGTTTGCCACGTCGCGGATGAACTGGGTGTGGATGTTGTCCACGGACGCCTGGAGGATTGCGCGCTCTTCGTCGGTCATGGGCCGGAACGGGGAGCCGATGTCCTTGTATTTGCCGGCTTTGATGGTTACGCCTTCGACCCCGTGTTCTTCCATAAGCCCGGCCCAGTTGATGTAGCCCATGCGCACGCCGATGCTGCCGGTGAGTGTGGATGGGTTGGCGAATACGGTTTCGCCAGCCGCGGCGATGTAGTATCCGCCGGATGCGGCCACGTCGCCCATGGACACGATGATGGGTTTGCCTTTGCCGCGCATGGACATGATCTGGCTGTAGATTTCATAGGATCCGGCCGGGCTGCCGCCGGGGCTGTTGATGTGCAGGAGGATGGCTTTGATGCTGTCGTCTTCCATGCCTTTTTTCAGGGCTTTGACAATGGTGTCGGACCCGGATGTGCCCGCGGAGAACGGGCCGCCGGTGCTGCCGCCACTGTGGATTACGCCGGAGATCTGCACCACGCCGATGCGTCCGCCCTTTTTGCCTTTGATTCCTTTAAGAAACGTGGACTGCACGAGCACGATGAACACGAGCATCATGAAGAATGACGCCACGATGACCCCGCAGCCGATGAAGATGTATTTTTGTTTCATGAAAATTCCCCTTTTGTCCTGTGCAAGGCAAGATTTTTAAAAGCGTCTTCGACGACTCAAGGAACCCTTTTGAAAACGGGTTCCTTGAGAATCCTCCTAAAACTTTCCGGGGGCAATCCCCCGGCAAAAAACATGCCGGGCAATTGCCTCACTGAATGATTGCGAAGGATTTCCATGAAAACCCGATTGAATACAATCACCTTCTCAAAATCTTTTAGCCGGCATATCCGCTGTTGGTCCGATCTTAACGGATTCTCTGCCTTTTGTGCCGGGTTGGGCGCGATTTGTTCAGGCAACGCCAGCGATGCGCGCGCCGCATGCGGCGCAGGCCATGCCGGACGCGAGCCCGGACGTGTCGGTGTTGTACCCGGCGCGCGCGATGGCGGTTGCGCCGCATTCCGGGCAAAGGGTGCGGCTGCGCGTGGGGTCGCCCACGTTGCCGAGATATACGTAATTTAAGTGCTTTTGAGCAATATCGTATGCGCGCGCCATGGTGTCCAGGGGTGTGGCCGGGCGCTGCATTTCATAGTTCGGGAAATAGCGCGACAGGTGCAGGGGTATGTCCGGGGACACGGAGGCGAGCCATTGCGCGGCCGCGTCCAGTTCGCCGGGGCTGTCGTTGAGGCCGGGGATTACGAGTGTTGTGACTTCCACCCACACGCGCGCGTTCACGGCTGCGGCAATGGTTTTTTTCACGGGCTCCAGGCGCGCGCCGCAGTGCTCTTGGTAGAACGCGTCGCTGAAACTTTTGAGGTCGATGTTCATGGCGTTGATGTGCGGGGCGAGTTCGGCGAACGGTTCGGGGTTGATGAAGCCGTTGGACACGAGCACGGTTTTCATGCCGCGCGCTTTGAGCAGGGGCGCGCAGTCGCGGATGAATTCGAACCAGATGAGGGGCTCGTTGTAAGTGAAAGCCACGCCCACGTTGCGCGGTCCCGCGTCCGCGGCCTGTTGCGCGAGTTGTTCGGGGGTGATGGCGCGGGTGGGCGCGCTGCCGTGGGAGATGCTCCAGTTCTGGCAGAACGAGCAGCGCAGGTTGCAGCCCAGGCCGCCGATGGACAGGATGTCGCGGCCCGGGTGGAAGTGGTACAGGGGTTTCTTTTCAATTGGGTCCACGCCCAGGGATGTGTAGCGTCCGTAGTTGGTGAGGCGCAGGGCACCGCCTTCGAGGGTGCGCGTGCGGCAGATTCCGGTTTTGCCCTGTGCGATGATGCAGGCCTGGGGGCAGAGCAGGCAGGCGGCGTCGCGGTTTTTGCGAATTCTATAGTAGGCCGCTGGCGCGCCGGTGTGGTCCATCACGCATCAGCCCCTGCGGATCCGTTGAGCTGAGCCATGGCCGCGCTGTAGGGGCGGCGCGTGGTGTCCAGGGTGTCGCGCACGTCTTCGCGCGAGCGGGACAGGAGCGTGGCCGAGGAAATGCGCGTGATGAAAACCTTGTCGTTGGTGAGGATGATGGTGGATTCCTTGCCCTCGGAGATGTCTTCGATGTCGTTGCGCTGGCGGACTTCGTTCAGGAACCGGCGGCCCTTGGTGTCTTCCTGGAGCGCGGACACATTGAATATGCCGATGATTTCGCTGGTTTTGAGCATGACGTTGTTGCCGATGTGCAGGAACATGATGCGCTCTCCCTGGGGGCGGTGGTGATTGCCAATTCCTTGAGTGAAATTATACAGAATCGCGGGCAAAAGAAAAGCCGGGCGCGGGAGAGGCGGGGGAAGGCGGTGGCATGACGGCTTAATGCAGCCTTCGAGCTTTTCGTAATACTGTATTATTTGACGTGATCGACTCCGAGGTCTTTGCAGATTTTTTTTGCGAGGATATCTTTGATTTCTGAATGCCTTGGGATTGCGGACCGTTTGTTTGATTCAGGGTTGTGCCACCATGAATGCCTGGCGCCTTCTCTTAGCAGCTCACAACCCTGGCTGCGCAAATGGGCGAGTAGTGCAATCCTCTTCATAAGGCGATTTTTTCTTCGGTGTATCCGCTGCCCGCTGAACTAAGCGCTTCCTGGCGGTTGAATTCCAGGGCTTCTTTTAAGGTAATCGCCAGGGTCTTTTTTAATTCTTCACAGGTTTTTTCCTGACAATTGACTCCGGGGATTTCCGCGATCCAGCCAACCCACCAACCATCTTCCTGTTTGACAACGGCTGTGTATTGGTTATTCACAAGCATATCACCTCTTGTCAATCATGCTCTTGATGCAGGCAGCCGATATACTCCCGGCTGTAAAACCCGTTCGGCCAATGGGCCTTTGTTTCACTTAATAAATTATAGCATCTGACGGGGGACAGGGACCAGCGGCCGGGATATTGTGTGGGGCTGATGAAAAACAGCCAAGGGCGAAAAATCCGGACCTGCGGGGCAAGCCATAAAGCCGGGGCTCGGAATCGCGTGTTTATGCGCGTCTGCCATCCGTAATTTGCTGCCGGGGACTTTTTCATACACCCGGGGGGCCGTTTCCGTATTTCCTTATTACCTATTCTTTTTATATATATGTAATCCAAAGGGCGCGGGATTCGTTTGATCAAGAGAAGGAGAAATGCGGCCGCGGGGTGCTGTAAAATGGGGCCTGGCGGGAATAAAACGGATAATTCGGGGGTTATTATCAAATATTTTTATTTGTGCTACAATGATTTGGACAACTTAAATGAAGGGCGGGCCGGCAAAGGCTCGTTTTGGTATGTTTACGTATGGGTAAAAAATATATGCCCGGCGCCGAGCCGTTTTTAATTAAAAAGGGGCCGGTGGGCTGTCTGCTGATTCACGGGTTTACAGGCGCCACGCATGAGATGAAGGAACTGGGTGAATATCTGGCGGAAAGGGACATCACAGTCATGGGGCCCTGCCTGGCGGGGCACGGCACGCGCGTGGAAGATTTGAATGAAACGCGCTGGCCGGACTGGTATGTGTCCGCGCGTACGGCGCTTGATGAACTCAAGGGCATGTGCGAGACCGTGTTCGTGGGCGGGTTGTCCATGGGCGGGCTGCAGACGTTGCACCTGGCCACGCATGACCGCGATGTGCGCGGGTTCATGTGCTATGCCGCGCCCGTGTATGTGCGCAACTGGAAGCTCCAGCTTTTTGAGCCCATCATGCGCAACACGCCCATCATGAAAGTGTACCGCTACGACAAGGGCATTGCCGAAGACATCAAGAACCAGGAAGCCATCAAAACGCACGTGAGCTACAAAAAGACACCCACGGCGTGCGTGCTCAGCCTGGTGGATTATATGAACCACGTCAAAGCCGACCTGGGCGAGATCAAGGCGCCCATTATTCTGTTCCAGGCGCGCGAGGACCACACCGTACACCCGGGCAATGCGGATGTGATTTTCAAAGGCGTTGGTTCCAAAGACAAGGAAGTGGTGTGGCTGGACAACAGCTACCACGTGCTGCCTGTGGATAATGACAAGCAAACCGTGTTCGAGAAGTCGTACGAATTCATTCAGAAGCACCTCTGAGCGGAGGTTTTGTTCTGCGACGTAAAGCCGGCATCTTTTTCACACTGACCCTGCTGCTGCTTGCGGCGGCCTGCGCGCGCGCGGACATCACCGTGCCCTACACGGTGAGCGCGGATTACATCAATTTCAACGTGGATAAGAAGGTTGTGGACTGCACGGGCAACGTGGCGCTCACATACCAGGATATTCGTATTTATGCGGACAACATGCGCATTGACGTGAAGTTCCATGTTCTGGAGGCGGACGGGGGCGTGCGGCTTGTGACCCTGGCCGCGAACGGCGAGGAGGAAGCCGAGACTACAAACTCGAACGACCAGACCGAGGAAGAAACCGAGGCCCTGCGCCAGGAGGCCGAAGGCGCGGCCAGCGGCAAGCGCAAGGTGCTGCACGGGGATCTGCTGCAAATGGATCTGGAGTTTATCCATGGCATGCTGCTGCAAACCATGGGCCAGGTGCAGCGCTACTGGTTCCAGGGCGTGGCATTGGATCAAAGCGCGCCCCTGGCCAACATGCGCCGGGCCATTTTTATGGATGAGGGGGATTTTGAAGAACCCTTCACCAGCATCACCGCGCGCAAGATGCGCATGTCCCCGGCCGATAAGTATGAAGCGTGGTCCGCAAGCATGTATGTGAAAGGCGGCAAAGCCCTGTCGCTTCCCTATTACACCAACGACACCGGCAAGGTCACGCCCGGCAACTGGCGCCTGCGCAATGTCAAATACAGCAGCGAGGACAATTTTTCATTCGGCGTGGCCGTGCGGTACAGCGAGCGGAAAAACAACAAGGGCTTTTTCAACGTTGTTTACAAGGACGCCGGGCCCAAGCATTTCGGCGTGGGCATGGACCAGCAGTTCGCACTGGGCAAGCGCACCAACGGCCTGTTCAGCATGGACAACCTGGGCACGGACAACGGGTCCATGAGCCTGACCCTCAACCGGTTCACGCGCAGCATGAAGTCCCACAACCTCAACCTGCGTTATGACAACGACGGGCAGGAGAACCTCAATTACACGCTCAGCGGCCGCATGGGCAAAAGCAGTTTCATGGGCTATGTGCAGGGCACCTGGAATAACAAAACCGGCTACGGCATGCTCAATTCCAATTTCTCGCTGCGCCCGCCCGTGAAGTATCTGGGCAAGAGCCGCAAGCTGAGCCACAGCCTCAATTACAGCCTGGGGTACTCGGACTACCAGTACGGCGAACCCCAGACCACCGCGTTTGTGGGCATGAGCCTCAACCGTTCGGGCTGGGCCATGGGCCCCAAGGGCAGCATCAGCGCCAATATGGGCGTGGGATACGGCATAGACGCGGACGGCGATGACCGCAACAATATGACCACCAACCTCAGCTACAATTACCGGTTCGGCAAAACCAGCCTGTTCTCGACCACGTACCGCTATAGCCGGGACCAGAACGCGACCGCGGATGTGCGCACCGCGCGCTATGTATCCACGGCCATCAGTTTCGGGCCGGGCCTCAAATGGAGCACGCGCCTGTCCACGTCGTACAATATCGCCCACGGCGAATTCAGCAGCATCCAGGGCACGCTCAATTATTCGTTCGGCAAAAAAGTGCGCATCGCCACAACGACCAATTACGATCTCAAAGAAAGCACGTTCTCAAGCAACATATACCACATGTATTACAACTTCTACGGCAGCAGCCTGAATTTCCACTGGTATGAGGAATCCAACAACTTTATTATGGATTTCATCAGCAAGTCGCGCTGAGCCGCGCTTGACGCCAAGATCCCCGAAGGTTATATAACTCTTTATGAAAACACTGACATTTCAGGAAATCATTTTTCGGATCAGCAAGTACTGGTCCGACTACGGGTGCGTGATTGCGCAGCCCTACGATGTGGAAATGGGCGCAGGCACCATGCACCCGTTCACGTTCCTCAAGGCCCTGGGGCCCGACCCGTGGAACGTGGCCTATGTGCAGCCCTCGCGGCGCCCGGCCGACGGGCGCTACGGCGAAAACCCCATGCGCCTGCAGCACTATTTCCAGTTCCAGGTGCTGCTCAAACCATCGCCCGACGATGTGCAGGATCTGTACCTCAAGAGCCTGCGCGCCCTGGACCTGGATACGCGCAAGCATGATATCCGGTTCGTTGAGGATGACTGGGAATCGCCCACGCTCGGGGCCTGGGGCCTGGGCTGGGAGGTGTGGCTGGACGGCAACGAAATCACCCAGTTCACGTACTTCCAGCAGGTGGGCGGCGTGGATGTGGATGTGGTGTGCGCGGAAATCACCTACGGGCTCGAACGCATCGCCGCCTACATCCAGGGCGTGGACAATGTGTATGATCTGGTGTGGACGCCCGGCCTCACCTACGGCGACATCTATTTGCAGAATGAAAAGGAAAACTCCACATATAATTTTGAATATGCGGACGTGCAGGGGCTGTTCCACACCTTCGATCGCAGCGAGGCCGAGGCGCGCGCCCTGGCCGGCCGCGGACTGGTGCGCCCGGCCTATGATCACGTGCTCAAGTGCTCGCACCTGTTCAACCTGCTGGACGCGCGCAATGCGGTGAGCGTGACCGAGCGCCAGGAACTCATTGGCCGCGTGCGCGACCTCGCGGGCCTGTGCGCGCGCTCGTATCTGCGCCAGATTACTCCCGAGCCCATTGCCACATGAAGGGAACGTCCCACATGAAAATCCTTATTACAGGCATCACGGGCTTCGCCGGAAGCCACCTCGCGGAACTGCTGCTGGAACAAGGCGTGCAGGTGTTCGGCACGGTGCGGCCGCGCAGCCGCATGGATAACCTCACGGACGATGTGCAGGCGCGCCTGGACCTGCGTGAGTGCGAATTGCGCGACTATGCTTCGGTCAAGGCTCTGCTCAAAGCCATCCGCCCGGACGGCATCTTCCACCTGGCCGCACAGAGTTTTGTGCCCACAAGCTGGAACTCGCCCGGCGACACCTTGAATAACAACATCATGGGCCAGCTCAACATCCTTGAATCCATGAAGGACTTGGGCCTCACGGACACGCCCATCCAGCTCGCGTGCAGCAGCGAGGAATACGGCATGGTGCATGAGGACGAACTGCCCATCACCGAGGAAACGCCTCTGCGCCCGCTGAGCCCTTACGCGGTGAGTAAAGTGGCCCAGGATCTTATGGGCTACCAGTATTCCATGAGCTACGGGCTGCGCTGCATCCGCACGCGCGCATTCAACCACGAAGGCCCGCGCCGCGGCGACGTGTTCGTGACCAGCAACTTCGCGCAGCAGATTGTGCGCATTGAAAAAGGCCACGCCAAGCCCGTGATCCGCGTGGGCAATCTCGAGGCCAAGCGCGATTTTTCGGACGTGCGCGACACGGTGCGCGCCTACTGGCTGCTGCTCAAAAAAGGCGCGCCCGGCGAGGTGTACAACATTGCATCGGGCCGCAGCGTGCGCATCGCGGACATGCTCGACATGCTCCTTGGCATGACCGATGCGAAAATCACCGTGGAAACGGATCCGGCGCGCCTGCGCCCGTCCGATGTGCCCGTGCTTCAGGGCGATTACTCGCGCACCAAAAGCCTCACCGGCTGGGAGCCCGTGATTCCCCTGGAGCAGACTCTGCGCGATATCCTGGACTACTGGCGCGACCTCACCCCGCCCGCCAAATAAAGGCTGCGCCGCTTGTTGCATTGCACCCCCTCCGGCGCCCCGGGACGGATATACCACATGGCTAAAAAACGGACCATCACCATCTACGACACCACGCTGCGCGACGGCGCGCAGACCAAGGGCATCACGTTCTCGCCCGAGGATAAACTGCGCATCACCGCCGAACTCGATTCCATGGGCGTTCCCTACATCGAAGCCGGGTGGCCCTCGGCCAATCCCAAGGATCTCAAATTTTACGAGGATATCAAGACGCTCAAGCTGAAACAGGCGCGCATCGTGGCGTTCGGCAGCACGCACCGCCCGGGCCTGACCCCGGCCCGCGACCCCGCGTTCAAGTCCCTGCTCCGGGTGGAGCCAGCCGCCGCCTGCATCGTGGGCAAGGCCTCGAGCCTGCACGTGCGCGATGTGCTCCGCATTTCATTCGACGACAATTTGAGGCTTATCAGCAACACAATACATTATCTTAAAAACAAGGGCCTCGAAGTGTTCTTTGACGCCGAGCACTTTTTCGACGGCTTTTTCCTGAATCCTGAATATGCGCTCCAGAGCCTTGGCGCGGCCGCGGACGCCGGGGCCGACGCCCTGGTGCTGTGCGATACCAACGGGGGCACGCTTCCGTGGGATATCGAGGACGTGGTGCGCCGCGTGCGCGAGCGCCTGGACACGCCCATCGGCATTCACGTGCACAATGACGCGGGCGCGGCCATGGCCGGGTCCCTGGCCGCGGTGCGCGCGGGCGCAACCCAGGTGCAGGGCACCATCAACGGCTACGGCGAACGCTGCGGCAACGCGGACCTGTGCGCGATTATCGCCAATTTGTCTCTGAAAATGAACTGCGAAACCATTCCGCGCAGGAACCTGGCGCGCCTGGCCCCGTTCGCGCGTTTTGTAAGCGAACTGGCCAACCGGCCCCTGCCGCCCAACCGCCCGTTCACGGGCGCCAGCGCGTTCACGCACAAGGCCGGGTTCCACGCGGATGCGGTGCGCAAGAATCCGGCGACCTATGAACACGTGCCCCCGGAAAGCGTGGGCAATGTGCGCGACATGCTGGTGTCGGACCAGTCGGGCAAGGCCAATGTCATGACCATGTGCGAGCGCCTGGGCGTGAAGCTCGGCGCCGCGGATGTGAAAAAAGTGCTGGCGCGTCTCAAGGACGCAGAGTTCGGCGGATACCAGTACGATGGGGCCGAAGGCTCGTTCGAGATCCTGGTGCACAAAACCCTGGGCACGTTTAAGCCGTTTTTCGAGCTTGAAGGACTGCGCATTGTGGTAACCAAGCGCCGCCGCACGGGCGAGAGTTTTTCCGAAGCCAGCATTGCCGTGCGCATGGGAGACAAGCGCGAATTCACCGCGGCCGAGGGCGACGGCCCGGTCAACGCCCTGGACAATGCCCTGCGCAAGGCGCTTGAACCCATGTTCCCGTGCCTCGAAGATGTGCGCCTCACCGACTACAAGGTGCGTGTGCTGGACGAGCGCGAGGGCACGGCCGCAGGCGTGCGCGTGCTCATCACATCCCGCGACAAAACCTCGTCCTGGAGCACCGTGGGCGTGTCCGAAAACGTGATCGAAGCAAGCTGGATCGCTTTGGTGGACAGCATCGAACTCAAGCTCCTGCGCGAAACCTCGAAGTGATTCCTTTATTAGAATTTTCTTGAGTTCAAAAGCGAATGGGCCGGAAAATTGTATGATGTACGACAAGTGGCGCCTATTGTTGCCGAAGAATCAGATCGAATCGTTGTTATCACAGTTTATGTGTTTTATTTCTAGGAGGCGGAATTGCCATGAAAATTTCTTACGACAAGGAGTCAGACACCTTGTATATTCGCCTTCTGGAAGGTGAATACCAATGCCGTGTGGTGCGGGTCACGGATGATATTGCTATGGATTTTGCGGAAGGTGAAAAACTGGTGGGGATCGAGGTGCTTGGCGCGAGCCGGCTGTTCAAAAAGCCCGACGCGCCCGACAACGAATTGAAGGGTATTTTGCCGCTTGTTGTTAGCGCATGAATCATTTCATTAATAACTGAATTCGTTTTATCGCATTATGCTATTCAGCGCAATGTCCGTGTTCAGTCCTTTTTGCGGCATTGAGTTTTTTTGCATGACAATTTATGGACCGGCCGCACTGACATTATTACAGTAAGGAGTTATGTGTGTGGTGAAGACGATATTCCTGGCGTCGCAGTCACCGCGGCGCGCGCGTTTGCTGGAGCAGATTCGCGTGCGGTTCGAGGTGCTTGCGGTGTGCAGCGATGATGTGGAAAACGGGGTGGACGCCGCAGGCGCTGCGCCCGAGGCCCTGGCCGAGCGCCTGGCCGCGGCCAAGCTGGACCAGGCGCTTGCGGCTGCGCCGCGGGGCGCCCTGGTTTTGTGCGCGGATACCATTGTTGTGGCCCCGGACGGGTCCGTGCTGGGCAAGCCCGCGCACGCGGCGGACGCCGAGCGCATGCTGGCTGCTCTGAGCGGGGCCGAGCACGCGGTGATCACGGGCGTGGCCCTGGAGTGCGGGGGCCGGCGCTGTGTGTTTCACGAGCGCACAACCGTGGTGTTCCGCAGCCTGGAAGCGGGCGAAATCTCCCGGTACGCGCACAGCGGGCATCCCCTGGACAAGGCCGGGGCGTACGGCATCCAGGGCCTTGCCGGGGCGTTTGTATCCGCGGTGCGCGGGTGCTATTCCAATGTGGTGGGCCTGCCCCTGGCGCACCTGGCGGCAGTGCTCAAGGCTGAGTACGACATCGATGTGACACGGAACTGGTAGAGGGTTCATGCAGATTCTTCATTCGCTCAAAAGTCTGATTACCATAAATCTGGCGTTGGATCTGGGCACCACAACCACGCGCATCCACATGTGCGGCAAGGGCGTGGAGTTGAACGAGCCGTCGTGCATTGCGGTGTCGCACCGCACGGGCGACCTGGTGTGCGTGGGCGCCGAGGCGTACCGGCTGCTGGGCCGGTGCCCGCCGCACGTGGAGGTCGCGTACCCCATGCGCCAGGGGGTTGTGAATGATTTCGATCTGGCGGAGCTGATGCTGCGCCAGTTTATCAGCGGGCTGTTCCGCACCCGCGCTTTGTTCGGCGCGCGCATTGTGATGGTGGCGCCGGCCGGAATCACGGACGTTGAAGCCAAAGCGTTCGAGGACCTGGCCCTGCAGGTTGGCGCGCGCGAGGCGTATCTGCTCGAGGCGCCCGTGGCCGCGGCCCTGGGCCTGAACCTGCCCCTGGAAAAGAGGCGCGGCCTGGTGAGCGTGTGCATGGGCGGGGGCACCACGCAGGCCGCGGTGTTTTCGGGCGGCGAGCTGGTGGCCACGCACTGCGTGCGCGTGGGCGGGCAGGACATCAATGAGGCCATTGCCTCGGGCGTGCGCAAGAAGTACGGCGTACAGGTGGGGCACCAGACCATCGAGCAGCTCAAGACCACGCTGGGCAGCGCGTTTCCCGTGGAAAAGGATGAGGCGCGCGAGGTGTACGGCAAGGATGTGATGGACGGCCTGCCCAAGGCAGTGTTTGTGTCCAACTGGGAAATCCGCGAAATGCTGCTGTCGCCCATTGAGCGTGTTGTGAGTTCGGTCAAGTCCGTGCTTGAGCGCATTCCCCCGGAACTGGCCGAGGATGTGAAGAAGTACGGCATCACCCTGTCCGGGGGTACAGCCCTGCTGCGCGGCATGAACAAGCTGGTGGAGAATATTACGGGCGTGGAGTGCACGGTGCCGCGCAAGAGCACGCTGGCCTGTCTGGCGGGCGCGGAAAAGGTGGTCGGCGATGTCAAGCGCCACCGCCGGTTCCTGTCATCGCGGCACAGCCGCAGCCTGTCCGGATGAATTTCACGTGAAAAATACAAACGAAGCCATAACGTTGCCATGAAGAGAAACAGCCGCTTGAAAACCATTGGGGTTCTGATCCTTATGATCGGGGCTCTGGTGTTTATCCGCCTTGGGCCGTGGCCCAGCGTGTTCGAGCAGGGCGTGGCCCTGGTCACGGGCGTCACGGGCCGGGTTATCAACAATACCTTATTGCCGTATGGCGACAAGGAGCGGCTCAAAAAGGATGCGGCCGCGGAGCGAGAGAGGGCCATGCGCCTGCTGCGCGAGAATGCGCATTTGAAGCAGGAGCTGAAGCGGTTGGGATTTGCCAAAAAGGTGCGGCGCGCGCAGGGCGGGGTGGTGGCGCGCGTGGTGGGGCGCGATCCTGCGGCGTGGTATCACCGGGTTATTGTGGACCAGGGCGCGGGCGCGGGCATTGCCGTTGGGTGGATCGCCACCACGGACTCGGGTGTTGCGGGCCGGGTTACGCGCTGCACGGCCACCACGTGCACGGTGCGCCTTCTCGTGGATCCCGACGCGGCCACGAGTTGCGTGATTCATCCTGCGGCCGGTCCTGAAATGGATGCCGAGGACGCGGATTTTTTCTGCATGGCCTACGGCGGCGGGGAGCGCGGCATGGATATTCTGGTGGTGTCGTCGTCGCGCAGCGCAGCGCCCGGCGACAGCGTGGTCACGTCCGGGTATGGCGGGCATTATCCGCGCGGCCTGCCCCTGGGCGTGGTGTCCGCACGGTCCGTGTCGGGCCCGTATGCGGGACGCGGTTTTGCCGTGGCCCCGCACGCGGATTTCAAAAATCTTGAGTATGTGCTGCTTTCCAGACCATGAATTCAAAAACGCCATACATCTGGTTCGTGATTTTATGCGCGGTGTGCGCGCTGCTGGAATACATGCCGTTTGCGGGCGCTTTGTATTCCGCGCGCTATGTTGAGTTCGGCCTGCTGCCTGTTGCCGCGGCTGTTGTGTACATGGATGCGGGCGCGGCCCTGGCCGCGGCGCTGTTGTGCGGGTTTCTGCTGGATTCGGGTTCGGGCGCTGTTCTGCACATTCCGGTGTTCGCGGCGTATGTGGTTGCGGGGCGGTTTGTGTCGCGGTTTTTTTATTCGCCGCGGTCCGTGTTTCACATAGCCGTGCAGATGGCGCTTCTGGGTGTGGTGCATCTGGCGCTGTATGCGGCGGTGCTGCACCGGTTTTCAATCAGCGCCTTCGAGTGGCAATTGTGGGCGCGCGCCGCGGGGTTGAATGTTGCGTCCGCGTGTGTGATTCTGGCGCTGTGGCCCGTGCGCAGGCGGCGCTTTTCGGTGTATCGGATATGACGAAATTCCGGCTGCTGAGAAATCTTGTGGATATCCGCGCGCGGCGCGTGAGCGCCATGCGCATGGCCATGCTGTTCGTGTGCCTTGCCGGGATCCTGGCCCTGGTAGGGGTGGGCCTGGTGCGCCTGCAGTTGCGCGGCGCGGAACCGTTCCGGCGCGAGGCTACGCAGAATATGGCGTGCACGGTTTTTGATCCATCCCTGCGCGGGGATATCCGGGACAGGAACGGCGTGCTGCTGGCCACGGACAACACGGATTTCCGCGTGTTGCGCATCCGCCGCAATTGTTTCTGGGAGGAAATGAAACTGCCCGGCGGCGATCCGCTCAAGGATGTGCGGCCCGCGCAGTGGTCTGCCATGGGCGAGCAGGGACGCCGCCGCGTGGATGCACAGCGTTTCCAACTGATTTCCCGTTTCCTGGCGCAGCGCCAGGACGACCCGCAGGTGCTGGTTCAACCCATGCCGCGGCGCATCTATCCCCAGGGTCCGAGCGTGTCCCACGTGCTCGGGTACCTGGGCGAAATTTCACCAAGTGAAATCAGCCTGTACACGCATGTGGGTTACGGCCCGGGCGATCGCGTAGGCAAGTCGGGCGTGGAGCGCGCGTATGAAATCGCACTGAGCGGGCATCGCGGGCGCCGGGATTTTCTTATCAATGCCGCGGGCCAGTACATGTCGGACCGGTCCGTGGAATATCCCACGCGCGGCGAGGACTTGACGCTGACTATCGACATGCGGCTGCAGGAAGCCGCGTACCATGCGTACCTGGATAATGGCAAAATGGGCGGCGCCGTGTTCATGGACCCGCGCACGGGCGAGGTGCTGGCCGTGGTCACAAATCCCTCGTTTTCCCAGGCGCCCGGCCCGGATCGGCTCACGCCCATGAACTGGGCCGGGCTGGTTCTGCATGAGGACCATCCCCTGGTGAACCGGGCTATTTCCAGCCACCTGCCACTGGGCTCGGTGTTCAAGCTGGTGGTGGCCACCGCGGCGCTCGAAGAGGGTGTGGCCACGCCGCATTCCATATTCCACTGCCCGGGTTTTTACAGTATCCCGGGCCGCCAGAGCTACCCCCCGAAGTGCTATACATCACACGGCAGCATCGGGTTCACCCACGGCATCGGCGCATCCTGTGATGTGGTTTTTTACATTCTCGGACAAAAGCTTGGGGTTACAAACATTAATAAGTATGCTAAAATGATGGGCTTGGGAAACAAAACGGGCATTGATCTGCCCGGAGAGTCGGTTGGGCTCATTCCCGATGAAGCTTGGAAAAAGCAATTTGGCGGCGGCCGGGACTGGAATGCCGGGGACACCATCAACCTCAGCATCGGCCAGGGCGACGTGCAGATAACGCCGGTTCAGGTGGCGCGCATGGTGAGCATCTTCGCATCGGGCGGGGTGCTGCAAACGCCGCATGTGGCGCGCCGCGGCGACTGGCCCGGCCAGAAACTGCCCCTGGCGCCCGAGACCATTAACGCGGTGCGCGCGGGCATGCGCGACGCTGTGCTCAACGGCACGTGCCGGCGCATCAGCGATTTCCCAATGCCCGTGGCCGCCAAGACCGGCACCGCGCAAACCGGCACGCGCAAGAATCCCAAGCCGGACCACGCCTGGTTCGCGGGTTTCGCGCCGTTCGACGACCCGGTTATTGCCTGGGCCGTTTACGTGGAGCACGGCGGGTTCGGGGCTTCGGCCGCGCTCCCGGTGGCGCGCCAGGTGCTGGACAAGGCCTATGAACTCGGCTACTTCGGCCCGCCCGATGAGTCGTATGTGGCAGCACATTCAGGCCGGTAATTGACCGGCCTTCCAAAGAGGTGATTGTTTTGATCGGTACGTTTTTCACAGTAATCCACTTCATTATCACCGCATTTCTGATCGCGGGCATTCTCATTCACACCACCAAGAGCGAGGGCCTGGGCGGCACCATCGGCGGCGGCAGCGACACCGTGTACCGCGGCAGCGGCGCCAAGGGCTTTGAGGCGTTCGTGGAAAAAATGATGGTGTACATGGCCTGGGCGTTCCTGGGCACGTCCCTGTTCGTGGGCCTCATTGTGCCCAAGTTCGGCCTCTGAGCCGGACCCGCGCCGCGCCCCGCAGTCCCGGGCGCGCGTTTCGCACCAAGGGAGTGGACATGGCGCTCGACCGCACTGAAGATGTCCGGAATATTTCCATAACTCCTGGCCGTCGTTTCTTTTCGGCAACCCACGAAGAAATTCTCCAGGCACACACAACCGATATCTATTTCCTGCGCACCCGCAACATCCTGGCGCACCTGGGCCGGCTGGACACGCCCGTGGCCGCGGATATCTTCAACCGCGCCGGGGGCGTGCTCTGCGGCGTGGAGGAAGTCGGGAACCTGCTGCGCGATCAGGATGTGGAAATATACTCCCTGGCCGAAGGCGAATGCTTCGAGCCCGGCGAAGTGGTCATGAGCATCCGCGGCCCCTATGGCGCGTTCGGGCTCTATGAAACCACGCTGCTCGGCATGCTGGCCAGTTCATCGGCGTGGGCCACGGCAGCGGCCCGGTGCAAACAGGCCGCGGGCCATAAGCCGCTCCTGTGTTTCGGCGCGCGGCACGTGCATCCGGCCGTGGCCCCGGTCATGGAGCGCGCGGCCATCATCGGCGGCGCGGACGGGTGCAGTTGCATCCTGGGCGCCGTGCTCGCCGGAACCACGCCCACGGGCACCGTGCCCCACGCGGCCATTATCATCACCGGCGACACCCTGGAACTGGCACAGGCCTTTGACCGGGTTGTGGAGCCGGATGTGACCCGGCTCATCCTCGTGGATACGTTCAAGGACGAGGCCGAGGAAACCCTGCGCGTGGCCCGCGCACTCAAGCAAAGGCTCCACGGCGTGCGCCTGGATACGCCTTCCGAGCGCGGCGGGGTTACGTTCGATCTGGTGCGCGAAGTGCGCTGCCGCCTGGACCTCGAAGGTTTCGAGCATGTGAAAATCGCGGTGTCCGGGGGCGTGAATCCCGAGCGCATTCCCGGCCTCATCCAGGCGGGCGCGGACATGTTCGGCGTGGGCAGTTATATCTCCGACGCCAAACCCCTGGACATGACCATGGACATCAAGGAAGTGGACGGCAAACCCATTGCCAAACGCGGCCGCCTGCCGGGCTGCGCCAAAAATCCCCGGCACAAAAAAATCAAGTGACCTGACTCTTATGAAACCATCTGATATGGAAAAATTAATTACCGACACCATGGCGGAATCCTGCCGCGTGATGGAGCGCACCGCGGAAACGCTTGCGCCCGCCATTGCACAGGTTTCCGCATTGATCGCCGAAACCATACGCTCGGGCCGCAAGGTTATGATCTGCGGCAACGGGGGCAGCGCGGCCGACGCCCAGCACATGGCCGCCGAACTCGTGGGCCGGTTCCAGAAGGAGCGCCCGGCCTGGCCGGCCATAGCCCTCAGCACCGATACCTCCATCCTCACATCCGTGGGTAACGATTATGGGTTCGACAATGTGTTCGCGCGCCAGGTGCAGGCCCTGGGCCAGGCCGGTGATGTGCTCATCGGCATCACCACCAGCGGCAACTCCCCCAATGTCGTGGCCGCTGTCAAAGCCGCTTCAGGGCGCGATATGACCTGCGTGGCCCTCACCGGGCAGGGCGGCGGCGTACTCGCGCAGCAAGCGGATCACCTCCTGGCCGTGCCATCGCCCGTGACCGCCCGCGTGCAGGAGTCCCACGGCGCCATTATTCACCTGATTTGTGAAATCGTGGAAAATATTCTGTCGCAGGAAGCGTGATTCATGTGGCGCGGCGCAAGAAGAATCCCCCTCTGTCCTCAATCGTAAAATCGGGCTCTGTCGAAAACTGGGACTTGTTTTTCCAGCATTACCGCTGGAGCCGTGCGTGGCGCGAATATCTCATGCGCACCGCGCTGGAGGTTTCCGGGCAAAGCCGAGAGCGGCGCCGGAACGTGTCCCGGCCCACAGTGAAAAAGAACGCGGGCAAGGAATGAGCGCGCGATTAAGATATTGATTAAGGCGGGGGCGGCCGTGCGCCCGATAGGATCAGGCGCCATTTCACGCTTTCCCCGAAAATAAACGCATGCACTGGATTGATACATTCAAAAAAGAGATTCCCGGGGAACACCGGCCGGGAGAACTGCTGAGTGCGCACACCAATTTCCGCATCGGCGGCCCCGCGGATGTGCTGTTTGTTCCACACGACACAGGCGCGCTTGAAGATGCTCTGAAGTTTTTGCAGGCGGAGAATGTGCCCGCGCTGATTCTGGGCGGCGGGTACAATCTGCTTGTGTCGGACGAGGGATTCCGGGGCGCGGTGATCAAGCTGCCGGAAACCATCAGCGAACCCTTGCTGTTTGACGGGGACACGGTATGCGCGAGCGCGGGCCTGCCGCTCAAGCGCCTGGTGCATGAAGCCGCGGCGCGGGGCCTGAGCGGGGTCGAGAACCTGGCGGGCATTCCCGGCGCCGTGGGCGGGGCCGTGTACATGAACGCCGGGGCCTATGGCTCGTGCGTGGCCGATGTGTGCGTATCCGCAACAACGGTTTCCGCGCACGGCGGCGTGAGGGAATTGAATGCGGAGCAGTTGCAATTCAGCTACAGGCGCAGCGTGCTGCAGGAGGATCGCTCCCTGGTGGCGGTGGGCGCGGTGTTTCACCTGAGCGCGGGCGCGGACCCGGCCGCGCTTGAGGCGCGCTGCCGCGAGATTATTAAAACCCGCAACAGTAAGCACCCCGTGGGCCTGCCCAGCGGGGGCAGTTTTTTCAAGAACACGCGCGGCCTGCCGCCCGCGGGCCGGCTCATTGAAGAAACCGGGCTCAAGGGCTTGAGCGTGGGCGGCGCCCAGGTCAGCCCCATGCACGCGAATTTTATTGTGAACACGGGCGGGGCCACCTGCCGCCACGTGCTCGACCTCATGGCCCTCGTGCAGGAAAAAGTGCAGCAGGCGCACGGCATCCTCCTGGAGCCGGAAGTCCGCATCATCGCATAGCACGTTTGCCATGCAGCGGTTCGGGAACCGGTTCGTTCAAATCTGGATTGTGATATTCAGTTGCTCATCATCGGGAGGTCAGGGATATGACGCATAAACCAACGGCGGCACGCGACAAGGCCATTGCAGTTTTCGCAGCAATACTCGTGGCCGTGTCCCTGGCCGGGTGCCGGAAACCCGCGGCGGGCGGGCGAGGAGATGTGCGTACCACGCCTATCAAGGCCGGGGATAAGGCTCCGGATTTTACGCTTAAAGATCAGGACGGCCATGATGTGTCCCTCAAGGATCTCACGGCGGACTCGGCCGTGCTTGTTGCTTTCTATCCCCAGGACGATTCTCCGGTGTGCACTGCGGAGATGAAGGAATTCCGCGATATGTACGGTGAATACAACAAGCTGGGCGTGCAGATTGTGGGCATCAGCACCAACAGCCTGGAAAGCCATATGAAGTTCAAGAGAAAGCACGAGTTGCCGTTTCCCCTGCTCAGCGATGAAAGCAAGGTTGTGACCAAAGCGTACGGCGTGCTGCATGAGAAAAAGGGCGTCAGCCGCCGGTCCTATTTCCTGGTGGGCAATGACGGCGTGATCCGCTACCTGTTTGTGGAGCAGTATCAAAAGGAAAAGCGCGGCAAAGACGAACTGCTGGCCAGCGTGAAAAAGGCCCTGGGCGGCGGCAAGTGAGGCGCGGGATTATTCCACGGGCTGCATTTCAAAGTAAAGAATGAAGAATTGATCCCCGAATAGGCGGTAGTTTAATTTGCCGATAAGGCGCCCGTCGGGCACGCGGCGGATGCGATCGATGACCCGGCGCATAACCTGAGGGTTGTCTTGGTTGTCGTAGTCGATGAGCAGGGCGTCATCCTCTTTGCACAGTGTGAAACTCCCGAACCGGAACCCCCCGCCTATCACATTGTCTCCATCACCCCCTGGCTCTACGTCCTTGCGGTGCTTGAGCGCCTCAAGCGACAGCCACGGGAACCACGGCACTTTCACGTAATATTCTCCTTGCAGTTCCTCTGGCTCTGGTGTTTGCCCCTGTTCGTAAAGGTCTGCAATTTCTCTGGCTTTTGGAAAAAGCATTTCCCGTCCCCCCATACTTCAATTGCCGCATGTGCGGCGCGTCAGTCTTTCATGAATTCCTCATAAAATTTTTCCGGCTCGTAATACGCCTCAATGTTGCGCATGTAGATGTAGTTGCCCGAGTCCAGCTTGTACGCCTTTTCCCATTCGGCAACGCCTTCCCGGGTTTTGCCCTGCTGGTACAGGGTCACGCCCAGGCGGAAGTGCGCTTCGGCGTTGCGGCTCTTCTGCTCCACGGCTTTGCGCAATGTGGCCTCTGTGTTTTTAAGGTCCCCTTTGCGGCGGTAGAGTTCGGCCAGCTCCAGCCTTTTGGGGAACGCTTCGGGGTGCGCGGCGAGTCCTTTTTCATAACTGGCGATCAACTCGTCCAGGCTTTTGCGCTCTGCGGGATCGGATACCGCGTAATCCTTTTTCATGGCGGCTTGAAGCTCTTTGAGGTTTTCCTCTTTCCTGATGTCGAACCCGATGATGCTCATGCGGATCACGCCGCCCTCATCGATGAGGAATCCGTTTTCCGTGGCCACGAAATTGTACTTGACCGGCAGTTCATTGTTGGGGTCGATGAGGGACACATATTTTGCGCCGGCTCTGTCCAGGAAGGGTTTGACCCACTTGAGGCCCTGGGAATCGCTGGCCACGGCGATGACTTCAAAGCCCGCGGACTTGTACTTTTCGTAAAAGGCCTGCAGGGCCGGGAGCTGTTCGCGGCACCGGCACCATGTGGCCCAACTGAACAGAAACACTTTTTTGCCCCTGAAATCACTAAGGGAAACCCACTTGCCGGATGTGTCCTGAAAAGAGAATTCCGGGGCCAGGTTTCCCACCTTGACCCCGAGCTGCGACGCGTGCGCGGACGCAGCAATCAGCGTGGCGCAGGCCAGGATTGTTACAAGCAGAAAAGATTTTTTCATGTGTCGCCTCCATGATGGAACCGAGAGTGTCCGCATTTTTTGCGTGAGTGAAACGTTTGAGCGGGACAAAGCTATATTGCGGTATTTGATGTATTATAACATGAGACGCAGGCAAGCAGGATTCATTATTTGGAGATGCCGGGAATGACCCCATCCGGGAACAGCATTGTGTTTCGAGCCGACGGCGGCCAGGCCCTTGGCCTGGGCCACATCAAGCGGTGCGAGGTGCTTGCGCGCTGCATGCAGGCGCGCGGCGCGCAGGTGGTGTTTCTGGTGCAGGATGATCCCTTTGTCACCGGATACGTGGCCGGCGCCGGGTTCGAGTGCCGCGTGCTGGCGCCGTGCGCGGACCGCGCGGCCATGCTCGATCAAACGGTTGCGGATATTCGCGCAATGCGGCCCTGCGCCGTGGTTCTGGATGTGATTGAGAGCGGGTCCTGGCATGTGCGTGCCATGCAGTCCGCGGGCTGCGTGGTGGCGGGCCTGGATGATCTGGGCGAAGGGGCCGTGGAGCTTGACGCGCATTTCGCGGTGGATGACGCCGTGGTGCGCGCGCCGCGCAGCGGCCGTTTGTTCGCGGGGCCGCGCTATGTGATTATTCCCGAGGAATTGAAAGAACACCGCCCCGCGGCCGGGGCCGGTGATGAGCCGCGGCCCGTGTTGTGTGTGGGTTTTGGCGGCAGCGACATGCGCGGGCTCACCCTGCCCGCTGCGCGGGCGCTCGCGGCCTGGGACGCGGTTTTCGAGGCGCATATTGTGCTGGGCCCGTGTGTTGCGGATCCCGGAGCCGTGGAAGATTTCTGCGCGTACGATTCCCGGTTCACCGTGCATCGGGATCCCTTGGATTTATTCCAGCTCATGGCCGAAGCGAGCCTGGCCGTGTGCAGTGTGGGCCAGGGCATGTTCGAGCTGGCGTGCCTGGGCGTACCCACCCTGGTGGTGAGTTTGTCCGAACTGCATGAGCGCATGGCCGGAAATTTCGCGGCGTACGGGTGCAGCGAGCACCTGGGGCCGCACCATGCATTTTCCGGCGATGATCTTGTGGCCCGGTGCCGCGGCATTCTGGGCGATGCCGCGCGGTGGCGCGCCATGCGCCAGGCCGCGCTGCGCACCGTGGACGGCGGGGGCGCGCGCCGCATCTGCGATCTGATCTGGGAACTTACGGGAAACTGCTGAAGTTATTCAGTGTCCGATAACAAGGGACGTGAATCGTATGAAACCATTCGAGAAAACATTCAAATTCGCGGGCCGCACCGTGGGGCGGGACGCGCCGGTGTTTGTGATTGCCGAAGCCGGGTCCAACCACGACGGGAGCCTGGCCAAGGCCAGGAAGCTGATCGACGCCGCGGCCAAGGCGGGCGCCGACGCCGTGAAGTTTCAATCGTACACGGCCGAGGGATTGATCAACCCGGTGCAGGCGCCCGAAGCGTTCGAGATATTCAAAAAGATCGCCACGCCCGCGGAGTGGCTGCCCGAACTGGCCAAACACGCCAAAGAGCGCGGCCTGGTGTTTCTGGACACGCCGTTCGATGAAATCCAGCTCGAAGCCATGGAGCGCGCCAAAGCGCCCGCGTTCAAGATTGCGAGCGGGGATCTCACGAACCTGCCGTTTATTGAACTTGTTGCCGGTCGGAAAAAGCCGGTGTTTTTGTCCGTGGGATGCGCGGACATGGCGGATGTGGCGCGGGGCGTGGATGTGATTCGCGCAACCGGGAACACGCGCCTGGTGCTCATGCAGTGCGTGGCCAATTACCCGGCGGAGTGGGAGACCGCAAACGTGGCGGTTGTGGACACGCTGCGCGCGGCGTTCGGGTGCCCGGTGGGGTATTCGGACCATTCCCCGGGCAGCCTTGTGCCGCTGCTGGCCGTGGCGCGCGGCGCGTGCGCCATTGAAAAGCATTTCACTTTCGACAGGTTCCTGCCCGGTCCGGACCATTCCTTTGCCATGGAAGTGCCGGAGTTCACGGATATGGCCAAACAGATTCGCGCGGCCACGCGCGCCATGGGCAGCGGGGAAAAAGTGCTTCTGCCCAGCGAGGAGTTCATAGCGCCCCTGGCGCGGCGCGGCCTGTACGCGGCGCGCCATATCTCGCGCGGCGCTGTGTTTACCGCGGACATGATCGCCATTCTGCGCCCGGCCAGGGGCCTGGCGCCAGCGGCCCTGCCACAGGTCATCGGACGCAGGGCGCGCCGCAACATCGCCCGGCACGAGCCCTTGTCCTGGGATTGCGTGTGACAAAAGTCACGCATGCGGCGGCTTGTTTTTTAAATGAACGTTATGTAAAAAAACATCGGGATGCAGTAGAATTATCTATGCCGAATATCATTGCAGCCAACGCCCTCACAAGAGGGGAGAACCAGAATGTCGGAAAAGCGCCAGTTCCCAAGATTTGAACTCAAAGCACCGATTAAATTTAAAGTGCCCACGCAGAAGATGGATATCAGCATGGCGTCCATCAAGAACATCAGCGGAGGCGGGCTGTGCCTGCTGGTGAACCAGAAGGTCGCGTTCGGCCAGATGCTGCAAGTGGAATTCGTGCTGCCCCACGACAAGACCAATGTCATCGCCATGTGCGAAGTGGTGTGGGTGGATGTGCTGGGAGAAGAATCCGAAGGCGGCTACAAATACCAGCTCGGCATCAAATTCGTGGAAATTGACAAGCAGCAGCAGAAGGCCATCAACCGGTTTGTGGTGCACCGCCTCAAAGCGCGCGTGCGCGAGGAATTGCAGCAGGTCCTGCCCGCGCAAAAAGAATCCAGGCGGCAAAAGATCCTGGTGGTGGACGATGACAAAGTCACCTTGGGCATGGTCAAGGAAGTGTTCAGCGACGAATTCGATGTGATCACCGCACACGACGGGCACGAGGGGATTGAGAAGGCGCGCGAGTGGCGCCCCGACATCATTCTGCTCGATATCATCATGCCGGACATGGACGGGTTCTCCACGCTCATGCTGCTCAAGGATATCGAGGAAACGCGCGACATCCCGGTCATGATGTTTTCCGTGGTGCGCGAGAAGAGCAAGATATTTCAGGCCATCCGCGACGGCGCACAGGATTTTATCCTCAAGCCGTTCACACCCGAAAACCTGCTGGTCAAGATCCGCAAGACCCTGTACAACCAGTAAATTCCATTCAGTTTCTCCTGAGTAATGATTTGAGAATGGCCAGGGCCGCGGCCTTGTCCAGGGGCTCGTTCATGTTGCCGCATTTGGGCGACTGGATGCATGAGGGGCATCCGGATTTGCAGGCGCAGCCGTGGATGAGATCCAGGGTGCGGTGCAGCAAATCCTCGATGCGCGCATACCCGATTTCGCTCAATCCCATGCCGCCCGGGAACGCGTCGTGGATGAACACCGTGGCCTGGCCCGTGTCCGGGTGCTGGTTGGTGCTGAGTCCCCCGATGTCGTCCCGGTCGCACATGGCCAGGAACGGGAGCATGGCGATGGCCGCGTGCTCCACGGCGTGCAGCCCGCCCATGATGTCCAGGCCCGCCTGTTCCACGCGCATCAGGATGTCCGTGCTGATGAAAAACCACAGGGACTGCGTCCACAGGGTTTCGCTCGGGTAATCCAGGTCCACGCGCGCGATCACGTCCCGGGATCGGGGATTGACCTTTTTGTATGAATGCACCTGGTGCGTCACGTTCACGAATCCGAAGTGCACGGGCGTTGCGTTGAAATCCTTTTTCCGCAATTGTTGATCAATGGACACATCCTCGCGGCTGAGTGCGCGCGTGAAATAGGGCATGGCCTTTTTCTCCACCCACGCCACGCGGTTGTTGATATCGAGCTTGTTGACAAAATAGGCTTCGCCCAGGTGCAGGTAAACGGCGCCGTCGTGCAGGTACTGGAAAGCCGTGTCCGCGTCCATCATGCCGATCTGGGTTGCGTCGGGCAGGCAGATGGAGTAGCGCTCGGCCGTGGCCGTGCGCAGGTTGATTTCCTGGGCCGGGAATGTGATGCCGGCCCACGACGCGCGGCCCTGCACCTGTTTCATGTCCCGGCTCTTGATCATGTCGCGCACCTGGCCGGCGAAGCCCTGGCCGAACAGGGGCTCCTCGTTGCGGCTGAGCGGCAATTCGTATGACGCGGCCTTGAGGTGCAGTTTCTGGATGTACGGGTTGGAGGGGTTGATGATGGCGTGCTCCACGTTGCGCTCGAAGAAGTACTCGGGGTGGCGCATGAAGTACTGGTCCAGGGGCTCGTCGTGGGCCACGAGTACGGCCAGGGACTCGCGTCCGCGCCGGCCCGCGCGGCCCGCCTGCTGCCAGGTGCTGGCGATGGTGCCAGGGAATCCGTTGATGACCGCGGCCTCGAGGCTGCCGATGTCCACGCCCAGCTCCAGGGCGTTGGTGCAGGTGACGCCCACGAGCGCGCCCTGGCTGAGGGCTTTTTCAATGGCCCGGCGGTCCGATGGCAGGTACCCGCCCCGGTAGGGCGCGATGGCGCTCAAGGATTCGGGGATGTCCTTGAGCCGGTCGCGTGTAAAGCGCAGGATGAGCTCCACCGTGGGTTTTGCGCGCGCGAACACGATGGTGCGCGCGCCCGCGCGCACCAGGTCCGCAAACAGGTCCACGGATTCATTCAGGGAGCTGGCGCGCACGCCCAGGGCCTCGTCGGTTACGGGCGGGTTCCAAAGCAGGAAGATTTTTTTTGCGGACGGGGCTCCGGATTGCGTGACTGCGGCGGGCTCGCGGTTCAGGAGCAGGCCCACGTGTTCCTCGGGGTTGGCTGTTGTTGCCGAGCAGCAAATGAACCGGGGCCGCGACCCGTAGTGGGCGCACACGCGTTCCAGGCGGCGCATGACATTGGCCACGTGCGAGCCGAACACCCCGCGGTACACGTGTACCTCGTCCACCACAATGTATTTGAGGCGCGCGAAGAATTTGGCCCACAGGCGCGCGTGGTTGGGGATGATGCCCAGGGACAGCATATCCGGGTTGGTGAGCAGGATATTGGCGGTGCGGCGCAGGGCGCTGCGATCATCCTTGGGCGTGTCCCCGTCGTAGGTTCCAAAGGCGATGCGATGGCCATCCAGGCTGGGCGCATGAAATGTTTTCATTTCATCGTAATGTGCGGCCGGGTCGATAAGGGTGTGCAGGGCGCGGCTCTGGTCCTGGGCCAGGGCTTTGGTGGGGAACAGGTACAGCACGCGCGCCTCGGGGTTTGCGAGCAGGGTTTCGAGCACGGGCAGGTGGTAGCACATGGATTTGCCGCTGGCGGTTTCCGTGACCACCACCACGTCGCGGCCCTGGCGCACCAGGGAAATGGCCTCGGCCTGGTGCGTGTAAAGCTTTTTGAGACCCATGGCGCGCAGGTTATTCTCAAGGGGCGGCGGCAGGGGCGGGTCCAGGGCTGCATAGCGCGAACGCCGCGCGGGGATTATCCGTTTGTAAACAATCTGCCCATTGTAGTCCTTGTTGTTTTCCCACGATGCGATAAGTGTTTTGAAATCATAGTCCATATGAAAATATTATAGTGACTGCTATACAAATATATATGTAATTTTGAAAAGAAGAATTATGTGATGCGGCCCCGAAAATCAGGGTTCTGAAGGCGCCTGGGTCTGGGGCGGGTTTGAGCGGCGGCCCGGGGCCAGCCATATGGCTGCGTACACGGCGCCCAGCGCCAGAAGCGTGGCGTGGCTAACCGCGCGCCCGTGGCCCGACAGCCAGTAGCCCAGCAGGTTCTGGCGGCCGGCCTGGGCCAGGCTTTTTACGGCCGGCATGAATGCATCCGCGCCCGCCAGGTTTATTGCGAATGAAATGCCCAGGGTGAAGAACAGCGTGTTGCGCACGCCCGGGCTGTACACGGGCAGGGTGGCCAGGGGCAGAAACAGCAGGGGCAGCACGGGCATGAAGAACCGCGCGCTGTATGCGTCGAACCAGCCCATGCTCATGTTCAGGACCAGGTACCCGGCGAATGCTGCGGCAATGGCCACGGCTTCGCGCCGGAATTTCATAAAACGGCCGAAATAAATTATGGAGAACGCCACGGGCAGGCACGTTAAAAAAAAGCCCCATTTTTCAGCCGCTGGCTGATCGAATGCCGGGGCCATGCCCAGGCGGGCGAGCAGGGTGCTGAAGGGAAAGCCAAACAGCAGTTCTCCCAGGCGCAAAAGCCCGCGCGCGCCCGGCCATGAGACCCCGTAAAATCCTTTGGCGTGCAGGGTTTTGGAATAATAGCTGTAGTGGTACGCGGTCTCGAACGGGTTGCCGAGCAGGTAATAGTTATACGCCAGGAGCAGGCCCAGGGTGAGGGCGAAGAACAGGATCACGCGGCTGAAATTTTTGCGGTTCGCGGCGGCATAGCCCAGCAGGGCCAGGGAGGTGATGCCCGCGGTGTATTCGCACATGATGGCCAGAGCCAGGCATGCGCCGGCCAGCATGGGCGCGTAGCGCCCGCCCAGGTTGAGGCGGTCCTTGAGCAGCAGCAGCAAACCAGCGGCCGTAAAGAACGCGGTGATTCCCCCGGAGAAAAATATCTGGCCGTAGAACAGGGCCATGGAACACAGGCCGTAGCCCAGGCCCATGAGCATGGCCATGCGGTCCCCGGCCAGGAAGTGGCGGCCCAGGGCATACACCAGAACGCCGGTGAGCGCGGTGAACAGTCCCGCGGTGAACAGGGTCACGAACCAGATGATAACCGTGCGGGACTGGGTGGCGCGTGAAATGAGGAAGTACCACGGCGCGGCCAGGAACGAGCCCAGGGGCGCTTTGTCGCTGTAGTACTTTCCATTCACGAGCGCGAAGTCGCGCACGGCCCATCCCTCGACCCCGGGTTTCTGGGGAAAGTATTCGGGCATGCTTCGGGAAATTTCGAGCGTGCCGTAGTCCACAATGGCTGCGGCCATGCAGAACCGCGGCGCGTCATTGGTCGTGAGGTACGGGTTCGCGAAGAACGCGTACGTGAGGAACAGGCAGAGAAAGAGTTTCCATGAATGCGACATAGCCAGAAGACATTATAGCAGATGCGCGGGTGCGCATGTCTGGATTTGTGTATGGAATGGCGCGGATCCGGCATGTATAATAGAGGGCGATATGAAAAGAATGAGAACCATTTTCTGGTTGCTTATCACATTGGCGGGCGCGGCTGCCTGGGTTTTGCCCTGCGGCGCCATGCCCGCGGAGAAACGCGCCATGATTCCTTACAGCGGTCAGCACGCTATCAAGCAGCATGATTTTGAGAAAGGCTATCGCGCCGGCAGGGTGCAGAACCTTTCTTTCACCGAGGACGGGCTCATGCCCGCGGCCGGGCAGCCGGTTGCGGGCCTTGCGGGCGAGTATTTGTCCGATGAAATTTTGCTGTTATTTGAAGCGCGGCAGCTCGTGCTCACCTGGAATGCGGATATGCCCCAGGGCGCGTGGCTGCATGTGCAGTTCCGCGTGCGGGGCCAGGAAGCGGACTGGTCCGGGTGGTACGACATGAGCGAGTGGCGTCGGCCGGACCAGGGCGCGCGCAACACACGGGACGAGACTTACGGAAAACTCAAAGTGGATATCCTGGATGCGGCGCATGATTTCTCCACGGTGCAGTACCGCGTGCGTTTTTACACGGTGGCGGGCGGGGCCGCCCCCACGCTGCGCATGGTGACCCTGTGCTATTCGCGCGACATGAAGGATGAGGAGCGGCGCATTCCCGTGACCGCACCCGCTGGCGCCGCGGATGCTCTTCTGAATGTGCCGTGGCTGTCCCAGTTGCGCATCGAGGACGTGGGGGATGAGGCCATGATCGAGGCCGGGGTGTGCGCGCCCACGTCCACGGCCATGGTCATGCAGTATCACGGGCGGCCCGTGAGCGTGGGCCAGGTGGCCGCGCACGCATTCGATCCCGTGTCCGAGCTGTATGGCAACTGGGCGTATCTCGCAGCCACGGCCGGAGACTTCGGCCTGCGCTCGTGGGTGCAGCGTTTCAACAATTGGGACGATGTGCGCCGCCTGGTGGAGCAGGGCGCGCCGGTGATCATCAGCATCGCGTATCCCAAGGGCACGTTTAAGGCCGACCCGGAAAAAACATCGGACGGGCATCTCATGGTGGTGCGCGGGTTCACCGCGCGCGGCAATGTGATCGTCAACGACCCGGGCACAGCATTCCCGGAACGCGGCCGGGCCATCGAGTATAAGTGGGATGAAATGGGCCAGGCCTTCTTCGGCCACGGCGGCGTGGGCATTATTGTTGCGAAGTGATGCGCGGGGAATGAGGAGTATTATTCAAGAGGTGCAATTTTATCGAGGACCTGATGGTTGATTGCTTTTTCCCATAGTATTTCAAGATGTGTTTTGTTTCTGCCCGCCCATTCAATAACCAATCCCAGAGCCCTTGGCGTTAATGAACCCGCAATAACGGATAATGTTTCGATTGAAATCAAGGCCTGGTATTCACCGTATACCGCGTGGAAATGCGGTGGCTGATGTTCATTGTAGTACATATAAATGATGATTCCGTAGAATCTGCATATCTCGGGCATGTTTGTACTCAGCGGGCAGTTGTTTTTTTGTTGTTCAAGAGAGTTAGCGGATCTTCTCCTGTAATATCTGCATAGAGTTTATCCGGGCATAGATCGATTCCGTCCTGCCAGGCAATGGTGTGCGTGCGGCTGTCGATGAATACGGATTTAAATATGATTTTATCTTCCCATGCTTTGAATACGCCTTTGCCTACGAGATGCGAGAGATCCGCAGTTCCCTCCACGCCATCGGAAAAGCGGAGCC
>Ga0351884_1024_pt1 | contig 50830 bp, 58 predicted proteins | sample BONcelFGM3001F15_FD_206773 | JGI IMG/M metagenome (GOLD analysis project Ga0351884, IMG submission 206773) | Enriched cells from coal bed in the Powder River Basin, Montana, United States - BONCAT cells FGM rep3 HSBNCT.FGM.300.1.F15 ...
ATAGTGAAATAACTAGATAATACTATTAAACCTTGTAACATATTATTTGACATTAAATAGTATGTATAGTAGTATTTAAAAACAGACATAATTTAAAAGAATAATTTAACGGTGAAATACTATGTTAAATTTAATGTTTTCAGATATTGCAACTTACCCTAATCCTGCTTTTTTAGACTATAGAGGCAAAGTTGTAAATGAAATGAAAGAGAAACTAGGATTATCAGAATGGAATATTGCAGACAATATTGTAAAGGCTTATAATTCTGATAAAACTGAAAAAGCATTTTGCGCCTATAATAGAATTGGGTATTCTTTACTTAATCCAGAGACCAATAATCTTTTTTCAGATAAATTTAATAAACATATTCGAGGACTTGTCTCAAATGAATATTTTGAAAACGAGTTCACAATAAAACGAATTGGGGTTCGACTCAGAACCATGAAACAAACTGAATTAAGTTTAAAAGATCTGGTATTAAAATTTAAAAACATAATTCTTCATGAGAAATTTGTAGATGGAATAAATGATTGCCAAGATTATGAGGATATTGGCTTTAATATCAATTTAAAAGATGAAGTTGGTTTTTATAATATTGGTTTTGGGCCAATGGAAAAAAAGCAGGCCAGAGAATTTTTTAAAGAAGTTAATGAGAACTTAATACCTGAGGTGGGTATCTTTTTTGATGTCGATTATTTTGTCAAGGAAGATTTTAATCTGAAGGACCATAAAATATTTGGATTAGTAAAGAACTTAGAAAACAAGTGTTATTATAGAAGAGATCAGTTTATAAAGATCATTGAGGAAGTATAGAATATGAACTTCGGTAGTGGTATTACATTTGAAGATTTTTTTGGTTATAAGAATTCTTATTTCCATAGTAGTACTGAGAGCATTGAAATAGATACAGAATCAAATCACTTTGATTCGATAACAGAAACTATTAACGTAGATATTATTTCGAGTGACAAAGTTGTTAATGAGGATTTATTCGATACTTCTTTTGACAACCAAACGACTTTAAATATTTGCGAGGAAAAAAATAAATTATATAATGTTATTGATTGGAAAAGCAATAAATATATTTTAAGAATTCCAATCGGAATTCAAGTGGAGAACGAATCAAATTATTATATTTTTGAATATAAGCCATTAAATATACTTGCTTATGGAAAAACAATAAATGAAGCTGAATCAAATTTTTTTGAACAATTTGATATATTATATCATGCTATAGCAAAAGAAGAGGATAATAATCTGCATGAAAGTGCATTGCAAATAAAAAAATTATTAATGGAGTTTTTGCAACAATAGGAGCAATAGCATGCCGTTTACAAAAGAAAAAATCATTAAATCTTTAAAAAAGAAAGGTTTTAGGCATGAAAGGGACTCAGATCATGAGTTTTATTTTTTATATATAAATGATAAAAAAACGATAATAAATACACATGTTAGTTTTGGAAACAATCAAGTTGATGACGATTTGTGTAGTGTTATGGGCAGACAGATTAAAATTTCATTAAGACAATTTAAAGATTTAATAAATTGTCCTTTAAGTAGAGATAAATATATACAAATTCTTGAAGAAAAAAACATTATATAAATGAATGGGCTCACAGAGGGTAGCGCGCCTCGCCTGTACGAATCCTCCCATTATAATTACCTAAACAAAAACCCCGCACAATGTGCGGAGTTTTATTTTGGTGGAGATAGCCGGATTCGCTACGCGCCTTTAGCGCGGTCGCGCCGCAGTTCGGCGCTTCATCTGCACTTTGGGCAGCGCGCCCAAAATTCCGGGCATAAAAAAACCGCGAACCACATAAAAATGATTCGCGGCAAGGCTGCCGGGCCTCCCCGGCTGGTGTGTCGGATTCGCTCAGCGCCAAAGGCGCTGACACGCCGTGGCTCGGCGCTTCATCTGCCTTGGGGCAGCGCCTTTTCCCCGCTTCGTTATGGGCTTATACTGCGCGTTTTGTTTTTGAAACAGCAGGCGCTTGTATTCGCCTCATACTCAGCGAACTTACGCTTCGCTGACACACCCCGAAATCGCAGATTTCGGGGATCCCGTTATTCACGCTTTGGCGTGCGCTCGGCTCCGTTCGTTCGAATCCTCACATTATACATATCAAAACAAAAACCCCGCACGATGTGCGGAGCTTATGTTTTGGTGGAGATAGTCGGATTCGAACCGACGACCCCTTGACTGCCAGTCAAGTATTCTACCAACTGAACTATACCCCCAAAGGCTTTGCTATGCGCTTTTTGATGTTAAAGTTTGCGTTTGTTAGTCATTTGTTAGACTTTATTCAGTTCCCTTGTCAAAAAGTCTATATCTTTTTCGGTGTATCGGTCTGCTGTAAAAGCATATTTGGCGTGTCCTAGTATCTGTTGGATCGCTAAAGTATCAACTCCTTTTGCCGCCGCCATCGTCGCGAGTGAATGCCGGGCGCTGTGCGGCGTTTTGTAGGCTATATTAAGCCTTTGAAGTATTGGCCTGTATATTTTGTCCCTGTAATGCTTTTGGTTCAGTTTACCGCCCTTAACACCTTCAAAAAGGTACAGATTACAAGTAATATACCTTTTCTTTATGTATTTTAATATTTTAGGGTGGATTGGAACAATCCGGTTTTTCCCCGCGTCTGTCTTTAAACCGCCCCTTAAAATGCCTTTTTCAAAATCAACATTGAATTTTGTTAAATCCAGCATTTCTTGAATTCGTAAACCAGTATAAATCAAAATCAAAATGCTGTCAACATACTCTATGCCGTCATTTTTAAACAGCAATTTTATTTCCGTGTCTGAAAAAATCTCCCGGTCTTTGCTTATCTCTTTCGGCAACCGTATGCCCATTGAATAATCTTTGTTTGATATATCCTGCACAATAGCGTATTTATATAACAACCCGACCAACACACGGACTTTTTTCATGCTTGACCAACTCAGATCCATTTTATTGATAATGTCCTGAAAATGCGCCGCCCGTAAATCCCTGAATTTTTTATTTTCAAGCGCGGATAAATGCTTATAAGCTGAATTGTACATTGACTTTGACGAATCGGATAAATTAACATACGCGGCTTTTTTCCATTCATCAAACAATTCCGCAAGCGTCAAATCCGCACGCGGCGAAAGCGGCTGTATTGTGTTTTGAGCAAGCGCGATAGCCGCAAGTGTTTTGGTCTCAAAATATCCTAAGGTTTGCCACACCCTTTTATCTTCCGAATCATAAGATGAAACCCGTGCAATCCAGGGTTTGCGGCGTTGGCCTTTTAATTTATAAATCGTACCCGTGTTGTTTTCTCTTCGCATGGTTTAATACCTTTTGCTTACGGAAATAACCCTGCCGACCACAAACACGCGGAGTACTTCCGCATGATCAAACCGCCGGACGGGATATTCCGGATTCACGCTCACCAATTCTATATAGTCCGTGTCGTACCGCACGCGCTTGATTACGCCCTCTTCTCCGTCTATGAGGAACACGCCAAGCGTGCCGCTATCCACGCTGTTCTGGCGGCGCACAAGGGCCATGTCGCCCGGATTCAGCTCCGGGGCCATGCTGTCCCCGTCCACGATGAGGTAAAAGTGCTTTTCGCCTTCCGGGACCAGGGACGCGGGAGCGGGATAGTAGTCTGACGCTTCTTCCCGCGCGATGCCGTTCAGCCCCGCTTTGACGGAACCCAGGACGGGAACCATCTTCACGGGCAGCTCGCCGGGCAAGATAACGTTCTCCCGGCCCAGCAGGAAGTCTGTGGTTACGCCGAAGTAGTCGGCAACTTTTTGCAGCGTTTCACCGGATGGGATTGTTCCACGTTTTCTCCAATTAAAAACGGCGTCTTTGCTAAAGCCTAAATCCATACACATTTTATGTGCGGTAATCCCTTTTTCTTTCAACAGATTCTCTAATCCTTGTATAAAATTCATATAAATTCCTTTCTTGACTTCCGTCATATGACGGAATATAATAAAGTTAATTAAAGAGAGGGGGGAGGGATTGATATGAAGCAAGAGCCAGAAAGCGGTCTAACTTTTTCCATCGTCGCGCTTGTAATTTCCATATTTTCCTTAACATTCGCGTTGCTTGTGTTTCTAAAAAAAGCTGGCGTTATTTAAGGAAAAACGCCAGCACGCCGAATAAGGCCCCCATTCCGGCGATTACCATTGCGATAATACCAAAACGCCTGGAATCATCAAGCTTCTTTTTGTTCTCAATGTATTCCCGCAGCGCGTCCTGGCCCCTGCCCGTAATATCGTATTCGTAATCTTCCGGACGATCCGCGTTGCCCGGATTGAATTTACGGACAAGACCATCCTCTACCATCCCCGAAAGACAGGCGTAAAATTCGTTTTCGTCTTTTTCTGTCTTAATAAACCACTCTGAAATGTCGGCAAAGTCATTTCCATGGTCGCTGTAATAACTGAACTTTTTTAAAACATCATACTTATTTATCATAAAAATTCCCCCTCCCGGACAGCCGGGATTTTTATTTGAAAAATAATACGTCAAATGAAGAAATTAATTCTTGACTTCCGTCATATGACGGAATATAATAAAGTTAATCCATGTGACGGGTACACAAAAGGCCCGGCATACACACGAAATAAAGTTAATCATACACGATCAAGATACTACACAATTTACCAAAAATCAATAGGAGGGGTCAAATTGGAAATCAAGCTCAGACTTTTAAAGATCAACAAAAAACAAGTGGACCTGATCGCGGAGCTTCGGCTACGAGGGTTTCCCACGCTTCGGGACACCCAGCTTTCGCATTACGTGAACCATATGCCACCGACCGCACACTGCGGGGCGGTGATGGCGGAAGCGGAGAAAATACTGAAAGAGTGGGAAGACCAAAAATTCAACAAACCAGCGGAGGGAACATGAGAAGGTTTTTTAAAAAAGACATAAGCAAGTATGAAAGAGAAGAAGATATCCCCTGGTATATAGATGAAGCGGGAAACGATTACAGGATACCGCTTGTTATATCGCTTGTTGGCTTATGTACATTAATATGTTCCATATTAGTGCTGTTAATCCTGTAGCCGCTCCAATAATGGCGATAATCGTGGTCGCCCACCATCTGCGGTCAAGCTTTTTCTGCCGTAACAGCCTCCGCAATTTTTCTTCGTTGGACTGACGTATCGATTCAATGGCGGCCCGGCCGCCCGGCGAAATTAAATAAATGTAATCCTGCCGATTTTCGGTAAATCCAGCCGGGCTGACTAAATGGTCTTTGATAAGATTAGACAAAGACGGGCTCGTTTTTCCGGAAAAGCCAACAAGGAAATTGATCTCTGATCGAAGCAAACCTTTTGGATTATCGTACAAGGCATCCAGTATCAACAATGATTCTTCATCAACCACAATGTCACCACCTTTAGGGTGATTATAACAAAATTTAACAGACAATGAAAGGGCTAACCCCATGAAAGAAGTTGAATTTATGCCAACGCGGGAGGCCGTGCAAACGCTAAAAACAAGTTATCCGGCGCTCGTGAAAGCAATTTTAAACGGCACGCTGCCGATTGGATTTGTGATACCGGGCGAAAATGGCAAGAAGGCAACGATTAAGATCATAAAAGCACGATTTGAAAAATGGCTTAATGGTGAATTTTAAGGGGCGGGGCTGAACGGTTGGAGTTATTGCCCACCCGATAATACAGGCGGTCCCGCCCTTTAAAAAATACTGAGCAGCACAAATCACGGCTACTGCTATCGCCGTACATTGGCCTTTACAAGCTGCTCTTATAAAAGCGGAAGGGGGACGATATCCGAAAAGTTTTCACTACGTTCAATACTTTTTCGGAATTTGAGTATTCCGATTAGGACTTGAAAGATGGGCATAGCGGGGATTTTAACCCCGCAAGATGAAAATTAAGGCGGGATGCAGAACCCGCCATATGGGAGCAAAGGACAAACCGGTTCGATTCCGGGGACTCTCACCAGTCCGCCTACGGGACGCCTTAAGTGGCAAAAGTGGGGCGCGTGTAACGTTACAAGCCGGGGGACGCCCCGGCCGGCATCATACAGGGCGATTGCCCTGATACCAATTCAGGAGGGGATTATGAACGAGTATAAAACTTTTTTGGCTATCAATCTTAACGATTTTCACGCGAACCAAAACGGGGAACCTGAAACGCATGCACAAATCAAGTTTATATCGGCAAAAACCATTGAGGCGGCAAAAGAGCACGTACACCGCTTAGAGCCTAAAACAGCATGGTTTGTAATACCAAAAAGCTATTGCGACGAAAACATTGTATACGCAGAGCGAGCCGGCATCATACAGGGCGGGAAAAATACAAGAAAGCAAAGTCAATAAATTAGTAAAAAGTCATGCGCGGCACCTGCCCGCCGCGTAATTTTAGGAGGAATTTTAAATGAAAAAATACGGAATTCGGCCGTTCAGTATTCTATGGTGGGCCAGGCTGGCCGGGATGATCGTCCTGATGTGGGCGTTCGCGGTTGTATGGCTGGCTCCGGGCGTCGCACAAGCGGGGGAGCTGGTACAGCTGTCTACCGACCCGGCGCAGGAAACCAACCTGCTGGCTGACAGTTACGACTATCTTTTAGAGGGTACGGGGCTTGAAGGGCTGGGAAACACGTTCGCGGCCGGGGAGAAGCTTTACCATGTGAACGGGCTGTTCGTGGCCGCGATCTGCGCGCACGAGTCCGGATGGGGAGAAAGCCGGCTGGCCCGTGAGTGCAATAATTTGGGGGGAATAAAAGGCGGCAGCGGGTACCGGGCGTTTTACAACAAGCAGATATGCGTGCTTTACATGTTCGGGCTGCTGGACCGGCTCTACATCGGAAAGGGCAGGGACAGCATCGGCGAGATCGGGGCCATGTACTGCGAAACGGGGGGATGGACCGGGGCGATCACCAGCATCATGAACGGATTTATTGAGGAAGCGGGAGATACGAGGGATTGACATGAAACATCTTGGCGACATAACAAAAGTCAACGGCGCGCAGATAGAACCAGTAGACGTTGTTGTCGGCGGTTCTCCGTGCCAGGACTTATCGATTGCAGGAAACCGCGCCGGATTGGGGGGCGGTCGGTCCGGGCTGTTCATGGAGCAATTACGAATAATAAAGGAGATGCGGGATGCAACAAATAACAGGGCAGCTAGATATATGGTTTGGGAAAACGTCCCCGGAGCGTTCAGTTCCAATAAAGCCGAAGACTTCCGAATCGTCCTCGAAGAAACGGCAAGGGTCGCGGATAGTGACGCCGTTATACCTAGACCTCCGAAAAACAAATGGGCTACCGCCGGATGCGTCATGGGCGATGGGTGGAGCATTGCTTGGCGAGTACAGGACGCACAGTTTTGGGGAGTCCCCCAGCGTCGCCGTCGAATCGCGCTTGTCGCAGATTTTGGAGGACAATCCGCACCCGAAATATTATTTGAGCGCCAAGGCGTGTCAGGGGATATTGCGGAGAGCGGAACGGCGCGGGAAGGAACTGCCGGAGATGCTGAGGGTGGCTTTGGAGAGACAGGCGGAGTTAAGTGCCTGAATCCAGACCATCCACAGAGCGCACAGATATATAGCGCGGACGGTGTATGGCATTCGTTAAATGCGAACGAAAACGGAGGACAAATTGAACCCAAATCGGCGTTTAAAGAAAACTGGGCTGAATCAACAGTAAATAATGCGTTAAGAGCGGAAGCGAGTAGACCGAGTAATGTTATTTGCCTCCAAGGTAACGGCATCGACCGTGCAGATACTGCCGGATGCAACGGTAAAGGATGGCGTGAGGATGTACGTTACACACTGAATACGATTGATAGGCCGGCAATAGTCGCTCCGTTCGACACCACTCAGATAACGTCGCCGCAGAATAAGAATCGCTTCGAGTACGGCGCACCGTACCACACGCTTAATTCACGGGCGCATGTACCGGCAGTGGTGGCTCGAATGACGGCGTTTGGACAGTACGAAACGGACGGCACGTTCTCGGCAAAGAAGCAGCGAGATTATAAGGATGCGACGGACCTAGTGGTCGCAAGCGTGGATTGCCGCAATATGAACGAATCGGACGTACATGGAACACTGCAATCAAAACCGAACGGCGGTCAATCGCTTAATTATTCCGGTGCAGTTCGGACAGGATACGCCGTCCGCCGCCTCACCACGCTCGAATGTGAACGGCTCCAGGGCTACCCTGACGGATGGACGGATATACCGAATACGGCCGTCAACGACAGGCTCGTTAAAGCGTCCGATTCCGTCCAATACAAAGCCCTCGGAAATTCCATTGCGCTCCCGCCGTGGCGGTTTGTACTATACCGCATCTACTCATGCGGCGCACGGACTCTCGGCAGCCTGTTTGATGGCATCGGCGGATTTCCGCTGATCTGGTCTGAGTTGCCCAATACAGATACACCGTGGGCGAGCGAAATCGAACCGTTCCCGATTGCGGTAACAATGCGGAGATTTATTGGAAAGGAGGAATCCATTTGAGTAAGAACAATCTAACATATGAATTCGTTCTCGGCGAACGGGAACAGGTGATCGATCTATCGAACGGCCGGCGCGCCTATAAGCGTGACGATGAATTATTTGAGACGATGGACAGGTACGACAATATAGACGGGCTATATCGAATCGTCGAGGGTACGGGCTGGGCAGAGAAGATAGCGTGAGAAAGGAGAAAAATCATGAATATTGGAGATTTTGTAAAAGGGATAGGAGACCGTTACTGTATCACAGACGAAAAAATGACACTTGGAAAAGTTGTTGGGGCAAAAGACAATCAAATTGAAGTTAAGGTTATTAAGCACGAAAATCCGAATCATATCGGAGAAAAACATTGGGTTGATCCCGCTTATTTTGAAATCACTGAAGGGCCGATTATACCTAAGGAAATCAAAGAAGCCCTTGAAAAACACGTTCTTTGGCTTGAAAAAGGAAAAGGCGGCAAAAGATTCGACTGGTCTGCTGTTACCGGCGGGGTCGACCTGAGCGGGGTCGACCTGCGCGAGGCCAACCTGAGCGGGGCCGACCTGCGCGAGGCCGACCTGAGCGGGGCCAACCTGAGCGGGGCCGACCTGAGCGGGGCCAACCTGAGCGGGGCCGACCTGAGCGGGGCCGACCTGCGCGAGGCCGACCTGAGCGGGGCCAACCTGCGCGAGGCCGACCTGAGCGGGGCCGACCTGAGCGGGGCCAACCTGCGCGAGGCCGACCTGAGCGGGGCCGACCTGAGCGAGGCCGACCTGAGCGAGGCCGACCTGAGCGGGGCCAAAAATTTAATTTCTGCAATCAATTACCTGGAGGCTTATTTTGAACGTACAAAATCCGGCTATATCGTCTATAAGACGTTTGGCGGTATGCATGGTGCGCCTAAATCTTGGAAAATCGAAACAAATTCAATTATCGAAGAAGTGGTCAACGCAAACCGAACGAATGATTGCGGTTGTGGAATTAATGTTGCCCCTATTGACTGGGTAAGACGTAATTATCACGGCGATATATGGAAATGCCTTATTGAATGGCCGTGGTTACCGGGCGTTGTTGTTCCATATAACACAGACGGAAAAATCCGCTGTGAGCGCGTCCGGTTGCTGAAAATTGTTGAACGAAACTAAGGAGTGAAACCATGCCATTCGAATTGGAAAAAATGAGCGAGGGCGAGTTGCTCAGTTTAAGCATCAGGTACAAGAAGCTGATCGCGGAAGAGCCGGACACAACGTTCGCCGAGCATATCCGGGATCATCGAAATTTGGTGCTCGCGGAATTGGACAGAAGAAAAGCACAAGGAGGAAAAAATGTATTTCAAAACATGTGAGGAATGCGGCGCGCACTTGGATCCCGGGGAAAGATGCGACTGCGAAAAAAATGAAAAGGCCCGCCCTGGCCGGCGAACCGATTCGAAAAACAATTCGTTAGATTATTTATCTAAAGAATATCACAGTAAAAGCAAAATTGCAAATTTTAAAGGAGGGAGACCATGATAAAAATCAATAAGCTTGAAATTGAAAACGTCAAGCGAGTTAAAGCCGTAAAAATCGAACCTACGGCAAACGGCCTTACGGTAATTGGCGGAAGGAACGGCCAGGGGAAAACCTCTGTACTGGATTCCATTGCGTGGGCTTTGGGCGGCGACAAATACCGTCCGTCACAACCGGCCCGGGACGGATCTACAATACCGCCCAGCCTTCACATTGTAATGTCCAACGGCCTGGTAGTGGAGCGCAAGGGCAAGAACAGCGACCTAAAGGTGATCGACCCGGACGGCCAAAAAGGAGGGCAGCAGCTTTTAAACGAGTTCGTGGAGCAGCTGGCACTTGACCTTCCTCGGTTTATTCAATCAAGCAGCAAGGAAAAAGCGAATACACTCCTGCAGATCATCGGCGTGGGGGACCAACTTTTTGAGCTCGAAAAAAAGGAACTCGAAATTTATAACCGGAGGCATGCCATCGGGCAAATTGCTGACCAGAAGAAAAAGTTTGCCCTGGAACAGTTATATTACCCGGATGCTCCCAAGGATCCCGTTTCAGCTTCCGAGCTGATCCGGCAACAGCAGGAGATTCTTGCACGGAACGGAGAAAACCTGCGAAAGAGAGAAAACCTGCGAAAATACAGCGAAGAAGTAGATCGGCTTGAAGATGAAATCAGAGGGTTGCAAATGAAGCTTGCTGAAGCAATGAATAATCTCGACATCGCTAAAAAATCAGCCAGAGACCTGCAGGACGAATCCACCGAAGAATTGGAACGGAACATACGGGACATCGAAACTATCAACGTGGAAGTGCGCGCCAACCTGGACAAAGACAAAGCAGAAGAGGACGCCAAGGTTTATGAGGAGCAGTATAATGCGCTCACAAAAGACATTGAGGATGTACGCCAGGCGAAGATCGATCTGCTTAAGGGCGCAAATCTGCCCCTTCCCGGGCTTTCGGTAGAGGATGGGGAACTGATTTATAACGGGTACGCATGGGACAACATGTCCGGATCCGATCAACTGAAGGTATCTACCGCGATTATCCGGAAACTGAATCCGGAATGCGGTTTTGTCCTGCTGGATAAGCTGGAGCAGATGGACATCGACACCATGCGCGAATTCGGCACTTGGCTTGAGGCGGAAGGCCTACAGGTGATCGCCACCAGGGTAAGTACCGGAGACGAGTGCTCGATTATCATTGAAGACGGTTATGCTACCGGAACGGCGCACACTGAAGAGCTCATTACAGAACAAGAACCGAAATGGAAGGCGGGTGCATTTTAATGGACATTATTCGCGGAAGAATTGACGGTGCGCAAAAAGTTGTAATATGCGGGCCGGAGGGGATAGGAAAATCTACTTTTGCGTCCAAGTTTCCGGACGCGTTGTTTGACGACGTGGAAGGCAGCACGAAACATATGGACGTTGCGCGCCTTCCGAAGCCCAGCAGCTGGACAATGCTTTTAGAACACATCAGATATTTAAAAGCAAATCCGATCTGCGGAACCTATGTGATAGATACGGCGGACTGGGCAGAAATGCTTTGCATTGAACACATCTGCTCGAAAGCCCAGGTTGCCGGTCTGGAAGGGTTTGGGTACGGCAAAGGCTATATGTACTTATTTGAGGAATTCGGGCGCTTCCTGAACCTGCTGGAGGATCTTATTGATATCGGGATCAACATCGTTGTTACTGCCCATATGAAAATGAGAAAGTTCGAACAACCTGACGAAATGGGCGCGTATGACCGGTGGGAGCTGAAGCTTCAAAAGACCACCGCTCCCCTGCTCAAAGAATGGGCCGATATGGTCCTGTTTGCCAATTATAAGACCCTTGTGATCAATGTGGACGGCCAGGGTGCACAGAAGGGCAGAAACAAAGCGCAGGGCGGCAAGAGGGTCATATATACTTCTCATCATCCTTGCTGGGACGCAAAGAACCGGCACGGCCTGGCAGAGGAGCTGCCTTTTGAATACAGCGCGATCGCGCATTGTATTCCGGAGCGGAAAATAGGCACGCCGGCGCCGAAGAATGAAAAGCCTAAACAAGCATCTGCTCCTGCTCCATCCTCAAAGGCATCCCCCCTGGAGCTGCAGCTTCCGGAGGTTATAGAACAGAAAAACATTGCCGAGGATGCGCCCGCAAAACAGCCTGACAAAAAAGAGGATGGGCCGATCGTCATCCCCCGTGCATTGGCCGAGCTTATGGTAAAAGATAAGATACAGCCGGAAGACATTCAGTGGGTGGTGGCCGTAAAAGGAAACGGCGGGAAGGGATACTATCCCATCGACACGCCGATTGAAAATTACGATCCGGAGTTCGTCAACGGGGCCCTGGTGGGGATGTGGCCGCAGATTGTCCAAATGGTCAAGCAAAAGCGGTCAAACGAGGAATGGGATAAGCTTAAAAAAGGCGAGCCCAACAGCATAGAAGAAAAAGTATCTTAAAATACAGGAGGAGAATTATATGAGCACAGAAGTAGTTTATGGTGAAAATGGACGAGAGTTCGGATGGGACGACGTCATAGAGAACGACAGTCCGGATTTTGTTGTTTTGCCGGACGGCGATTACGACTTCGAAGTCGTGGAGTTTGAGCGCGGGCGGCACAGCGGCAGTGAAAAGCTTCCGCCCTGTAATAAGGCAACCGTGCATATCCGTATTGAAGGCGCCGAAGGCGTAACGATTATCAGGCACAATTTATTCCTTCACTCAAAAACAGAAGGGATGTTGTGCGCGTTTTTTACGGCAATCGGGCAAAGGAAAAAAGGTGAAAAAGTCACAATGAACTGGAACGCCGTCATTGGATCCCGTGGCCGATGTAAAATCGGGGCCCGTACCTATACCAAGGACAACGGCGAAACTTCCGGGCCGTTCAATGAAATCAAAAAGTTTTATGAACCGGAAGAAAGCTCCGGTGCACAGTCTGGATTCAGCTTTGATTGATTGGAGCGCTTAGTATGCAATTAAGACCGTATCAATCCGAGGCGAAGGAGGCAATTCAAAAGCAGTGGAACGACGGAAATAAAAAAACGCTGCTTGTTTTGCCGACGGGCACCGGAAAAACGATCGTATTTTCAAAACTAACGGAAGACCAGGTCCGATCCGGTGAGCGGGTTTTAATACTTGCTCACCGGGGGGAGCTCCTGGACCAGGCCGCGGATAAATTGCACCAGTCGACCGGGCTTGGGTGCGCCGTTGAGAAAGCGGAAGAATCCTGCGCGGGGAGCTGGTTTAGAGTGGTAGTAGGGTCTGTGCAGACCCTTATGCGCGAATCACGCCTAAAGCAATTCAGGCCGGATTTTTTCGGAAGCATTATCGTAGACGAGGCCCATCATTGTATATCTGACAGCTATCAGCGAGTGCTGCAGCATTTTGAGGACGCGAAGGTTTTGGGGGTGACCGCCACGCCTGACCGGGGCGATATGCGAAACCTTGGGCAGTATTTTGACAGCCTTGCCTATGAGTATACTCTCCCGCAAGCTATACGGGACGGTTATTTGATTCCTATCAAAGCACAGACCATCCCCCTTAAACTTGATCTGACGGGGGTAGGGCAGCAGGCAGGGGATTTTAAGGCCGCCGATCTGGGCACAGCGCTTGATCCGTACCTATACCAAATTGCGGATGAAATGATTAAATATTGTATGGACCGCAAGACCGTAGTGTTTCTTCCGCTTATAAAAACCAGTAAGAAATTTAAAAACATACTCCTTTCAAAAGGATTTCAGGCTGCCGAAATAAACGGGGAAAGCAAAGACCGCGCGGAAATACTTGCTGATTTTAACGACGGCAAGTATAACGTGCTCTGCAACTCTATGCTGCTCACTGAAGGCTGGGATTGCCCGCCGGTTGACTGCATTGTGGTGCTTCGGCCAACGAAGATCCGCAGCCTGTACAGTCAGATGGTCGGCCGGGGTACCCGGATACATCCCGGGAAAGACCACCTTCTACTTTTGGACTTTCTATGGCATACCGAACGCCATGAGCTTTGCCATCCGGCTCATTTGATTTGTGAAAATGAAGAAGTCGCACAGCAAATGACGGCGAACATCGAAGCGGCCGGCTGTCCGATTGACATTGAAGCAGCCGAAAAACAGGCCATGGAGGACGTGGTTGCCGCACGCGAAGAAGCGTTGGCCCGGAAGCTGCAGGAAATGAAAAGCCGCAAGCGTAAGCTGGTGGATCCCCTGCAGTTTGAGATGAGCATCCAGGCCGAGGATCTGTCCGGGTATGTCCCTGCCTTCGGCTGGGAAATGGGGCCGCCTTCCGATAAACAAAAACAAACGCTTGAAAAACTCGGCATTATGCCTGATGAGGTCGATTGCGCCGGCAAGGCCGCGAAACTGCTTGACCGTCTGGATAAACGCCGTGGTGAAGGACTTACCACACCGAAGCAGATTCGCTTCCTGGAAGGACGCGGCTTCCAGCATGTCGGGACCTGGCAATTTGAAAACGCTAAAAAGCTGATTGACCGCATAGCCGTGAATGGCTGGCGGGTACCGCATGAAATTATACCGAATGAATATAAAGGGGCGTAATTATGGAACAACAATATAACCTGCTTGAAGTATTAAATTATATAGATCCAGGGCTCCTTGATTATCAGGAATGGTGCTCTGTGGGAATGGCGCTTAAAGAAGCCGGGTACAAGCCTTCAGATTGGGACACATGGAGCACCCGTGACGGCCGCCGGTATCATGCGGGGGAGTGTGAAAAGAAATGGGATAGCTTCCGGGGCGCCTCCAAACCGGTGACCGCAGGAACCATTGTACAAATGGCCCGTGATCAGGGATGGGCACCGGAACATTTAAGCGGCGGCGGCCACGAACTTGACTGGAACGATATTATAGGCCCGAAGGACGAGCTGGTGGTTGTAGACAAAAACTGGGTGGAGGGCCGGGAGATATCGGAACCGGAAAAATGGAATCCCGTTGAACAGCTTGTAAAATATTTGGAAATACTCTTTGAGGCCTCCGAGAATGTCGGGTATGTAACCGAGAGCTGGGAAAAAGACGGAAAATATTTACCATCAAAGGGATGTTGCGATAGAACCGCCGGCCAACTCATTCAGCAGCTAAATAAATGCAAGGGCGACATAGGGGCCGTGCTAGGCGACTACAAGTCGGAAGTGGGGGCCTGGATACGATTCAACCCCCTGGACGGCAACGGTGTTAAAAACGAGAATGTGACCGATTTCAGGTTTGCGCTTGTGGAATCCGATGATATGGACCTTGACCATCAGAACGCGATCATCCGTGAGCTGGAGTTACCGGTCGCCTGCCTGGTGCACAGCGGCAAAAAAAGCATTCACGCCATTGTGAAAATCGATGCGGCAAGTTATGAAGAATACCGGAAGCGCGTTGATTATTTATACAATGTATGCCAAAAAAACGGGTTGAGAATCGACCCGCAGAACAGAAACCCTTCCCGGCTTTCCCGTATGCCCGGCGTCATGCGCTCCGGCCGCAAACAATTCTTAATTGACACTAACATAGGAAAAGGATCATGGAGGGAATGGCAGGAGTGGATCGAGGGTATAAATGATGACCTCCCGGAGCCTGAGGGTCTTGCGGACGCATGGGACAATCTTCCCGACCTGTCCCCCCCCTTGATCGAGAATGTGCTGCGTCAGGGCCACAAAATGCTTCTGGCCGGGCCGTCTAAAGCAGGGAAATCTTTTGCGCTGATTCAGCTGTGCTGCGCGATCGCCGAGGGGCTAAAATGGTTTGACTGGCCGTGTGCCCAAGGAAAGATTATGTACGTAAATTTGGAGTTGGACCGGGCAAGCTGCCTTCATCGGTTTAAGGATGTATACTGCTCCCTCGGCTGGGCGCCCCAGGGGCTTGGAAATATCGACATTTGGAACCTGAGGGGAAAGTCCGTCCCCATGGACAAACTCGCCCCAAAACTGATCAGGCGGGCCCAGAAGAAAGAATATATCGCTATCATCATCGATCCCATTTACAAAGTAATCACCGGCGACGAAAACAGCGCGGATCAGATGGCGCACTTCTGCAATCAATTTGACCGGGTGTGCTCCGAGCTGGGCGCGGCCGTTATCTACTGCCATCATCACAGTAAGGGAGTACAGGGCGCAAAGCGGAGCATGGACCGGGCTTCCGGTTCCGGCGTGTTTGCCAGGGATCCCGACGTGCTTCTTGACCTGATCGAGTTGGAACTGAATGATGATATTTTAAAACAGGAAGAAAATAAAGCGGTTTGCAAGGTATGTGAGGATTGGCTGAAAAAACATATCCCGGATTGGGAGAATGAAGTATCCCAGGACGACAGGTGCAGCGAACGGGCCATGATCGACGCCTGTACGCAATTATTCAAGGTAGGTACAAAATTATACCGTGACCTGCAGGTTGAAATCAGCGCTGCCAGGACTGCTATACAGCAGCGGTCCGCATGGCGGATTGACGGGACGCTCAGGGAGTTTCCGAAGTTTCCTCCGGTCAATCTGTGGTTTGATTACCCGATTCATCATGTGGATGGCGTGGGAAACCTGAAAGATGTTGAAGCGGAAGGGGAAGCGCCGCCATGGAAGAAGGCTATGGAAAGCAGGAAGCCCAAGGAAGCAAAAGCCAATGACCGGAAGCGGGCCGTTGAGGTTGCCTTCGAAGCGTGCGGGATTGAGGGGGGAGTAACGCTTCAGGCTATGGCGGAGTATATGGACGTGACATCAAAAACAACCCGAAACCGGATCGAAGAGCACGGCTCTTTTGAAATAAATTCAGGTAAGGTCAAAAGGAAAAAAACATAAAATTTCCTTTTCCCTTCCTTTATATATAGGGAAGAAAAAAACATGTTTTAAGTTATTTTCTCTCATAGCATTAAATGGTAATTATGGGCGTAAATCAGGAAGAAAAAAACATGTTTTAAGTTATTTTCTTCTGAGGGAAAAAAGGGAAGAAAAAAACGTTATATAAATATACTATTTTTTTTCTTCCCTCTCGCGAGGGTCACGGGGGAAAGTAGTCGTGCGATAGCTTACGCACGACGCCTCCTTCCCCTAAATCGTGACTAAAAGAAGTTTTCCCGAAATGCTAAAATGTTAAAATATGGGAGCGTGGAAGATGGAGTTTTTTATGCCGATGATCCCGCCGACCTGCACACACCAGGAGCACCAGGTGAGCGTAATCCATGGTAAACCGGTATTCTATAATCCGCCTGAGCTGGATGCGGCAAAAGCAAAACTGCAGGCTCACCTTGCGAGGCATGCGCCGGCAGAAAAGTATGAGCGTGGAGTCAGGCTTCTTGTAAAGTGGTGCTTCCCGATCACCGGCAAGCATCAGGACGGCGAATACAAGACCACCAGGCCCGATACGGACAATTTAAACAAGCTTCTGAAGGATTGCATGACCGCGCTTGGATTTTGGAAGGACGACGCCCTGGTGGCGTCAGAGATCATCGAGAAGTTTTGGGCAAAGGTTCCCGGAATTTATATCAGGATTGAGGAGGTTTAATAGTCAAAAATAGTCTTGTGTTTAAAAATGAACAGTTGTTGATAAATTTGGAGGAGGAATAGGAAATGAAAATTAAGATTAATCGTGAAATCGAAGTACCCGACAAGATGATCTGTCACAGTGGGCGTTGCGATTGTCCTGCGCTGGAACAGATAGAAAACAAAAGCGGATATGAAAAATATGCTCACTGCAAGAATTTTAACGGGGTTGTATTTTGGTCGGATAAAGCGGGTTTCTATGTAAAAAACAGGGCTTGCATCGATGCGACACTGGACTTTTTTCATGGGAATGTAAAATAAAAACTGCTTTGCAGGAAGCCGCGATAGGAGGGGATCAGTAAGATGATTAAACTTGCATTAGAAACAGGAAACGGAGTTATAAGGCAAGGAGAAAAAGTCATATTCCTTGTTAAAGGCGAAGAAAAGCCAAGAAAGGGAACATTGAATGAGGTATTTACGAGCATTCATGAACCGCACTATATTTGTTTTGGGATAGCAGAGGAACCATGCTATATATCCCATAGCGTTGATAAAATATGGTTTATCGATAAGTTGGAGGAGCAGGAAGATGGAGATTGAACAGGCGATAGAAAAATTTGAATTTTTATGTCATGGCGCGCTCGAATGCAATGTATTTTATGGGGTTGACAAAAAAGACTTATGGAAGTCCGCGCTTTCCGCCCTCCGCGCACAGCAGGAACGGGAGAACCCTCCAACCTGTGATGGATGTACATATCGGGCCCGCAAAGGATTTAATTATGAAAACTGTGTGCGCTGCAAACGTCATTGGCCGGATAGATACGACCACGAGCCGAAGGAGGAACCACGCGATGAGATTTTATAGGCTGCGTCATTTCTTCTTTTGCATCCGGTGGCTGTACCAGCACCGGGATTGGGCGAACACCAGGCAGAAGTTCAGGGCGATGGAAAGGGAGTTTCAGAGGGCGATGAAGTGATCAAATAAAAAAAAAGAGCAGCTCGCGCCGCCCGTGGTGGTTCCATGACAGGATTATTTTACCATGAGCGGAGGGAGATTGCAAGTGTTTAAAAAAATGCGCGGGATCAGGCTGCCGTATACAAAGCAGGGGCTTATATACTTTACCTGCAGGGACTACGCGGATCAGCCGCAAAGGGTACAGCAGAAAATAAACAACCTTTGCGCGGAGGTAGCCGGGGAGCATTATCAGGCGCTCCGGGATGTTGTGATCTCCGAAAAATCAATTCAGCAGATATCGCTTGAACGGTATGTTTGTATGACGGTATTATACGATCTAAGGAAAAATTTTTATGAGAGGTGGTAAGGGAAATGAGATGGAATGCCTATGCGCCAATTGAAGGTGACATCCGAACAAAAACAAGGTTTCTTTTATTTCCAATGCGAATCGGGAACATTTGGAAATGGTTAGAGTTTGCCGCATGGGAAGAAAAATATATTAGCGTAGTGGTATTTGATATTCCTCCAGCAGATGAAATGATGTGGGTACCCATAAAATGGGTTTAATGAATTGGGCCGTAAGGCTCTTTTTTTTATTCAAAAATGCGTGATAACTGACGCTTGAAGCGTGCTAGGGTAGGCTTGACAAAGTCTATTTAGGGAGGCGGTGAGGAATGCCGAAGCTTAAAAACAACAGGCACGAAGTATTTTGCCATGAATATTTGATTGACTTGAACGGGACGCAGGCGGCGATCCGCGCGGGGTTTGCTGAGAAGTACGCGAACCGGCAGGCAACGGCACTCATGGCCCGCAGCGATATAAAAGAGCGGATTGAGGAGCTGACGCGGGCCCGTGAGAAGCGCACAGACATTCAGGCGGACGAAATCGTTTACATTCTCGCGACGATCCTCCGGGCAAACAATGATGATTTCGTGACAGTCGGCAAGCGGAACAAGGTTACCGTGAAATCGACGGATGAGATAGACGAAGAAAAGAAGATCGCGCTGGCCGGCGTCAAGAAAGGCGCAAAAGGCGCCATTGAGGTTAAACAGTACGACAAGCTCAAAGCTGCGGAGCTGCTCATGCGGCATAAGGGCATGCTGAAGGAGAAATCAGAAATAGAAATGAGTGGAGCACTTGAGATTAATATACGGGTTATCGAGTAATGGATATTGAGATTTCAAAAAAGCAACGAGATTTCATAAATGCGATTGAAACAGAAGTGCTTTATGGTGGAGCCGCAGGGGGAGGGAAGTCATACGGGCAGTTAATAGACGCTCTGCTGTATGCGCTAAAATATACCGGATCAAAGCAACTGATATTAAGGCGTACATTCCCAGAGTTGGAGAAGTCATTGATTCGTACGCACTTGGAATTTTATCCTTTAAATGTGTACAAATACAATACCAGCCAGCATACAGGACGCTTTGTAAATAAATCATTGATTGATTTTGGATATTGCGACAAGGAAAGCGATGTTTATAAATATCAATCAGCAGAATATGACGTTATGCGGTTTGATGAATTAACGCATTTTACGGAATCAATGTATACGTACCTTATCTCAAGAGTAAGGGGGGCGAATAATTTTCCAAAACAAATTAAGAGCAGTACAAATCCCGGTAATATAGGGCATCAATGGGTAAAAGAACGATTTATAGATGTGTGCTCGCCTAATAAGGCGTATACGACAAAATCCGGAACAAGAATATTTATACCGGCAAAAGTGAAAGACAATAAATTTTTGCTTGATAAAGACCCGGAATATATTAAAAGGTTAGAGAATTTATCCGAAGACGATAAAAAGGCCTTGCTATATGGCGATTGGGATATATATGTCGGTAAATATTTTACTGAATTTAATAGGGACGTGCATGTAATAGAACCGATCAAAATCCCAACAGACTGGCGTAAATACAGAGTGCTCGACTACGGCCTGGATATGTTGGCATGTTACATAGCGGCGTTTGATAACTATGGAAGATGTTACGTAATAAGGGAATTGTACAAAGATGACTTAATAGTGCCGAACGCCGCGCAGCAGATTATATCATTCACAAATAGTGATGAAATATACCGAACATATGCGCCCCCGGACTTGTGGAACAGGCAAAAAGATACAGGAAAGAGCATCGCGCAACTTTTTAATGAAAACGGTATAAGGCTTATTAGGACATCAAATGAAAGAGTTGCCGGATGGATGAATATGAAGATATGGCTTAAGCCGTTTATTGATGAAACGGGCGAAAAGATAGCGGGGATCAGGATATTTAATTCGTGCATAAACCTTATACGTTGCATCCCGGCAATGAGGCACGACGAAAAAAATCCAAATGATTGCGCACTAGAACCGCATGAAATAACACATGGGCCAGATGCAATAAGATATTTACTGGCCGGACGACCTTCGCCCAATAAAACATTTACTAAATCCGAACAGGACTTTTTCAACAGTTTTTTGGAGAAGAAGGGCGGGAAGGACGCCTTGGGCGTCGGACAGAAAATGGAGGTGTTTTGATGGAAACCGTATTGATCGCAATTATCGTATTTCTCGCGCTGGCGCTCGTGTGGGCCTACCGCAAAGGGTTTAAGGACGGATTCAGCATCGGCAACATGAAAGAAAAGGTTACGCCGGCGGCAATTGAATGCGCGCTTGAAAAGCCTAAAAAGAAAAGACCGCCCGCAGACGAGGCGGCGCTTAAAGAACGCCGCAAAACAGAGGCGATACTCCAGAATATGAACGTTTACAATCCCTATACGGAGACACACGGAGGGCAGATAGATGTCGAATAAAACAAAAGACACCGGGACCGCGGTGATCACGCAGACATGGAAAGAGTACGAGCGCGGAAAAGCCTATATTGAAAAGCTTAATATGGTCCGCGAAATATCCGTTGCGCATGATTTTTACGAAGGTAACCAGTGGCGCGGGCTTAAAACCGGCGGCGATGAACTGCCAATCATTGACCGTATAGGCCCTGATGTGGATTATAAGGTGGCGGTGGTCACTCAAAATCTGATGGAGATTGTATACTCTCCCATGAATTACGACGACCCCGCTTTCCAGCTGCAGGGCGAGGAGCTGTGCCGGAAATTGAACGCGCAGGTGGCCAGGTGGTGGGAAAACGAGAACATGGACGACGTGTGCCTTGAGGTCGTGGAGGACGCCTGTATCTGCCGCGGCAAGTACATGTATTTTTATTATGTCGAGGGCAAAACCGAGGTCAAAAACGGGGTGGAAGTTGAAGTTGAGCCGGGACGCATTGAATTCAATCTTCTGGACCCGACAAATATCATGTTTGCGGACGAGCAGGAGCGAAAGATTCAAAAACAGCCGTATATCCTGATACCGGTCAGAGAACGCGTACAGAAGATACGCGACGAGGCTGTTTATTACCGCAAAAAAGGCAAAAACAAGCTGACCGAAGGGCAGGAAATGGGGATCGTGGCCGATTCCGAAACGGAACTTGAGGCCGGTTACCGCGCAAAAGAAGAAGTGGAACACGGCGCGGACGATCCGAACGGAAAAGCGATTCGTGTTCTGAAACTATGGATGCAGGACGGCCAGGTATACATGAGCAAGGCGGTAAAAAACATGGTGTATCTGGAGGCGGAGCCTACGGGCTTGAAGTTGTATCCGGTGACGGGCTTTGTATGGAGCCGCGTCAAAGGCACGTGCAGAGGGCAGGGCGTTGTTAATAAACTGATCCCGAACCAGATCGCAATCAACCGTATAGCGGGATACCGGTACATGAACGTCAAGATGACCGCGTTTCCGAAGCCGGTGGTGGATACGTCCGTGGTGCAAAACCCGGAAGATGTCACAAAATTCGGCACGCAGATCGAAGTAGACGGTTCCTCCGCGCCGGGCGGCCTTTCAACGGTATTAAACGCGGTAGGATACCTGCAGCCGGCGGCGACCGGGCAGGACGCGAAGGCCGTACAGGACGAGCTGGTGAGGTATACGGACGACGCGCTGAACGTGTCCGACGTTGCCCGTGGGAACACGCAGATCGAAACATACAGGGCTATTATGGCAATTCAGGAGATGGCTGCCGCGCCGCTCAATTCAAAACAGCTCACGCGGTACAAGCGGTTTATTGAGGATATCGCGCGGATACTGTTCGACATGCAGCGCAATTACTTTCGTTTCGGCATAAAGGTCGTGCAGAAACAGGAGATAGCTGCGGGCGAGCCGCGGACGGACGGGAAAGGTAATCCGGTTGAACCGGAGATGGCGGAAGTGGAAGTCGAGGAAACAATTCCCGCTGAACTGCTTGAGAAGCTCCGCTTAAATGTAAAGGTGGATATTACCCCGGTGAGCCCGTTCAACAAGTTTATGCAGCAGCAGCAGGCGGATAATCTGCTGCAGTCCCAGAAGGGCATTGAGTTTGCCGAATATGTTGAGCTCATACCGGAAAGCGACCCGATGAAAACCAAGCTTGAAAAGATCGTTGCGGCGCGGGGACAGCTGCAGCAGCTCCTAACGAAACTTGAAGAACTGCAGGCGTACAGCGCCGAGCTTGAGCAGCAGGTAGCAGCCGATCAGGAGACATTGCGAGAAGCCGGGATCACTATACAGAAAACCGCGCAGGCGGGAGTAGAGCAGGGACAAGCGGCCCGCGAAGAAGGCAGGCTTGAAGGACAGATACAGGCGGCGGCTAACCTGCCGTCCATACAAGGAGGTAAATAAAAATGGCAACGACAGACCCTTACGCGCTTTTGGAAGAAACCAAAAACAAGAACCTGAACGTTGTAAACGCCCAGCAACAGCAACAGGAGATTTCCACGCAAAAACGTGAGCGGCAGTATTATGACGCGCTCACCGCCCAGAACAGGGGACTTAACATTTCGTACAAGCAGGCCACGAACCCGTTCGGGAAAAACTCCGAACAAAGGGGCGTGCTGGGCTCCGGCGTTTCCGATTATTTCAAGAACGCCGCGTACGGAAACTTAATCATGGGCATAGGACAGGCGCAGCAGGCGTATCAGGAATCGCTTTCCGCGAACCAGTCAAGCTGGGGTGATTTTCTGCTGAAAATGGCCGGGCTGCGCACGGACGCGGAAAACCAGTATTCTACGGGCGTTATCAACCAGCGCAATACGGATGCGCAGCTTGAATTACAGCAAAGACAGCAGGCGTTTGACGAACAGCGGTACGCGGACAGTTTGAATGCGGCAACGGGCGGAAGTTCCGGAGGCGATGGTTCAGATGGTACTGTACTTAAAGCGCCCGTTCTCACGCAACAGGCCGGCATGGGCGGCGGTGGGGTTTCTGCCGGAAACTACACATATACGCCTCGTACAGTTAGCTCCCCGGGGGCGCAGGCGAGGGCCGCGAGTCTGAACAAATCCGTGGCGTCCGGGGGCGTGCGAAAGACAAATCCGTATAAGGTGTATAACTACAACAACTATGTACCCCGCACTGCTTTGAGATAGGTGTGTTATGGCCGAGTATTACATCGACCCGGTGACCAAGAAAATAAAAAAGAAAACCACGGCGCAGGAGCGCGTGCAGGCCGACATTCAAAAGAACGTCGCGGCGGGCGTTCGTTTTCGCGCGGAAAAAGAAGCGGTAAAAAAGCAGGAGCAGGCCGAAACCGAAAACTATAACCGCTCCCGGACATACGGCGATATTCAAAGCCGGTGGGATTCCCTTAAACCGCAGGTAAATAAAACCATAGAAAGTCTTTCCGACACGGATTATACCGCCGCGCTCGAAAAAGGCAGGTCTGTCAATCCGCTGAATACGCGAAAAAAATATTATGACATGGCAAGCGGAATGGCAACCGCCAAGGTTAAGCCGAACGCAGGGACCGGCGCGCCCGATCCTGTATACCAGAACGATTACGACCCGTACAGCGTGGAAGCGATTGATATTCTTTACGGCCTGGGACGGGCGGATATTGCCGACCAGGCGCGCGACCTTCTTGTGCAAAAAACCGATTATGAAAAGAAGATCAAAGCGGATACCGATAAGCGGACGCGGGAGGCGCGAAGTTCCGCGCTTGCGAACCCTTCCGACGATATACTCGTCCCGGACGACGCGCCGGATTCTTACCGCGCCCGACAGACAGACGCCGAAAAACAGATAAAGGCGCTTAAGGCCGGATATGATTCGTCGAAGTACGGCGACAAAGAGAATTATGATTACGGCCAAAAGGTAGCCGATCTTGAAAAACAGGCGGCGGACTACAAGTTTATGGCCGATTACGCCACAAACTATACCGAGCGTAAGGCTTTTGATTCCAGAATAGCGGAGCTTCAGACCGTGCAGGGCGCGTCCGATTTCGAGAATATTACAAAAGATATTCAAAACGATTATAAAAAGGCGTTAAACGGTGAGTCCGACAATGATTTATTGAATTTTATAACCGAAAAATCGGGTAATATTGACGAAAACGCCATAGGTAATTTTGATATTGAGGATCTGAAAGTTTATAAATATCTTGTTAAAAAAGGCGACGATGAAGCCGCGAAAGCGTACCAGCAGTACATGGTAAGCCGCGCGAACGAGCAGGCCGCCGCGAACAAGACGGAGCGGCTGCTTACCACGCCCGAAAGCATAAGTAAAAACCTTGAGCTTGCCGGGCTTTCCGTGCAGGCCGGGCTTGAGGGCAGCATTATGGGCGCGGGACAGGTGATTGGCCGCGCTACAGGCGATATGGCGCCGGTCCCTTATACCGTAAACGAACAGGCATACCAGAATATGCGCCAGTACATGAACGAAGGGCAGGGCTTTGCCGCCGACGCTTTGTATTCCGCCGGGAACATGATCATACCCGTCGCGGTGTCTTTTATTCCCGTAGCCGGGCAGATCGCCTCCACCGCTTTTGTGGGCGTATCAGCCGGTGGCAACGCCTACAGGCAGGCAAGAGCAGAGGGCAAGCAAGATAACGAGGCCATTGCCTACGGCGTGATGACGGGCGCCTCAGAGGCTGCTATGCAGTACGCACTCGGCGGCTATACCAAGATATCCGGAACGGGCGGTATCATAAAAGCGACGGGGCTTGAAGGAAAGCTTACAAAAACATTGCAGAAGGTTTCTTCCGACGCGGGTGTGCAGGCCAAGCTTGCGCTGATCTCCAAGTACGCGTCACAAGCGGGAAGCGAATTTGTGGAGGAATACTTACAGCAGTACCTACAGCCCGTATACCGTAATATTGCCTTTGACGAGAAAAACGAAGTCAAATTCTTTACCGAGGAGAATCTGCGTGCCGGTATCATGGGCGCGATCAACGCGGCGGCCATGAACGCGCCGCAGTATTTCAGCGAACCGATCAACATTGCGCAGCTTGGTAAAGAGAACGCGGGGAACATTGGTAACCTGGTATCCCTGGGACTTGAAAACACACAGGGCACGGACGCGAACAAATACGCGGCGTCCATTCAAAGCAAGATCGATTCTGGCGGCACGCCTACGAACTTCGAGATAGGTTCCTTGGCGGCGGCTGTACAGGAGGAAACAAACGCGCGGATTGATGGATTCAAGCGCGGCAAGATCAACTACACGGGGCTTACGGACAGCGAACGGGTGTATTTTGTGGATCCCCGAAACTATGAAGCGATCAACGAAACGTTCGGCACGGAACTTACCGGTACCGAAAGCCCGATGGAGATACGCCTGACGCTCGATGATATTAGCAAAAAGACAGACACCGCGGGCACAATACAAAAACAGACGCAGGTAACATATGACGCGGCAACGCAAAAACAGGCTGAATTTAATGGTTTTCTTCAAGGAATATCTGATACTTTAGGGTTACAGGGGTTTGACGGGAACCAAAAAACAATCGAAAGCATGATAAGCAAAGTAAATCGGCACATTGCAAGGGGCCAGAAATACACGGTAGCGGATATGTACGACCATGTGCGCGGCGTTCTGTTTGTGAATGATTATATAGACATCGCCTCGAATATTGCGGCAGTAGAAAAAGAGCTACGCGCCAAAGGCATAAGCTATAAGACAAAAGACTACTTCAAAAATCCAACGCCTTGGGGATATCGCGGTTTCCACATTTCCTATTCTCTAGGAGATGGCATAAACGCGGAAATTCAATTCGCAACAAAAGACGTTTGGAACAAAACCAAACTGGAATCTGATAAATTGTACGAGAAGTGGAGAAATAAAGACTATTCTTCTTTAAGCGCAAATGAAGAAACTGAATTTAAGGCGGACCGTAAAAAATCAATGGGAATGTGGGATCAGTTGAATTTACCGGACAAAATTAATTCTTTAGCTTCCCATGTTGAAAGTGCGAATCCATTAAATATTTCGTCCGTGTTCAGCGGAGAACGGGCGGGCTTCCAAGCGCCGCCGAAAAACTCCAGCGCCCCCCTACCGCCTTCTTCCGGCTCTAAATCAATAAGCCGGTTGGATTCCGTCAATACAAACCGTGATTTGCCTTCCATAAAAACACCTCCTTCTAAGGATATTATATCCAAAGGGAAAGAAAATAGCAATACCTCGGATCAAGGATTGCCCGAAAACGCCACTGCCGAAGAAATTGACGCGAGAACGCGGCCCATGATTATGACGACATCCCCGCGAGCGCAGAAAACACCTGCGGCAGAGGCTATATTTACTGCTTGGGACGCCTTTAAGCGCAAAATGGTTGACAGCGCAAACACAATTGCATATCTGGGCAAGATAACAGGCGATAAAAACCTGTATAACATCCTGAATAACGCCCGCCAGTCGCATCAGGCCGGGGAGTTTATGATCGGGCTTTCCATTACCGGGCAGCCGACATATCAAGCGAATTTCAAAGGCGAAAAAGTAGGTGAAAGCCTTGCGGATATATGGAACCCGATTAAAGCAAAGGGCGAAGGGTATTATCAGGACTTTATGCTGTACCTTCAGCATGCTCATAATGTGGACAGGATGTCCATAAAAGAAAACACGCGAAAAAGGCTGAATGAATTCGAACTTGAAAATCCCGCGCTTGTGGGAATTGCTGAGGCGGAACTTGCCGAACTCGCCAAAGGCGGCACGGATGAAGCGGCGATATATGCTGAATATCTGCAATTAATCAACAGCTATGAGAACGCGGAAAATAAGCCCGTATTTGGGTATGATGTAACAGCAGGGCACAGCATGGGGCTCGTGCAGGAATTCGAAAACCAGCATCCCGAATTTAAGGAACTTGCGGCTAAGGTATATAAATATAACGACAATCTGCTTAATTACCGCGTGAATGCAGGGCTGCTATCCAAAGAGGGAGCCGATCTGCTCCGCGAAATGTACTCGCATTATGTGCCGACCTTCCGTAATCAGGCGAGCGCGAAAGGCGCAGGCAAACAGGGAACCAAAGTACAGATTAACCAGACGATTAAAAAAGCGACGGGAAGTGATTTGCCGCTTATACGGATTGACGACAGCATGACGGCCCAGACCATGCAGGTGGTAAGCGCCGCAAAGAAGAACCAGCTGGGGCTCCGGCTGCTCGACATTGCCCGGCGAAATTCTGATGCCGTTGGATCGTACATTAAGGCCGTGCGCGAAAACAAAGGATTGACCTACGATATAGACGACCAGACGGGCACGGTTTATGCCGAGCAAAGCAAAGACGACATGATTAACCGTTTTACGATATACGAAAACGGCCGGCCTACTACAATGGACGTAAGCCCAGGTGTGTTTGAGGGGATATCTTCCTTAGTCGCGTCAACTCGCGGGCCGCAATGGGCGGTAAAGGCCAACGACATGTATAAACGGCTCATAACCGGATATAACCCGATGTTTTTGGCACGGAACTTTTTCCGCGACATTCAGGACGCCGGGCTTTACTCGAAAAATTTGGGGTTATTTATAAAAAACTACCCGAAGGCATGGAAGGAAATGGCTACGAACGGTGGGCTGTGGCGGCAGTACCAGGCTCTCGGCGGGTTTAATTCGTCTTTCTTTGATTATAACAAAGGGCTTGAAAGCAAGCACGGTGCGCTACAGCGTTGGACAATAGATAAAATCGAACTCGCAAATATGATGATCGAACAGGCCCCGAGGTTCGCGGAGTTTTTGGCCACGGTTGAAAAGGGCGGGGCTTCCTACGAGAATTTAATGCAGGCTATGTATAACGCAGCGGACGTAACGGTGAATTTTGGACGCTCCGGAACATGGGGAAAGGTTCTTAATTCTACTTTTGTGCCGTTCTTTAATCCGAGCATTCAGGGCTTTGACCGCCTGATCAGGCGGTTCACCGAAACTAAAGGCGTGAAAGGATGGACAATGCTTGTATTAAGGGCAGCGGCCATGGGGATTGTTCCTTCGCTTTTGAATGCCATGCTGTACGACGATGACGATGAATATAAACTGATTGACGACCGTACAAAAGATACCTACTACCTGCTGAAAATGGGCGATGGTATATGGGCGAAGGTTCCAAAAGGCCGGGCGCTTTCTGTTTTCGGCAGCGGCGCGCAGCGGCTGCTCAGGGCGGCGCGGGGCGAGCGGGACGCCTTTGCCGGGTTTATTGGCAATATGTATGACCAGACCGCGCCCGTAAATCCCTTAACGGCAAACATCGCTACGCCTGTCATAAGCACAATGTTCAATAAAACGTGGTATGGCGGTAACATTGAAAACCAGTCCATGCAGAATATGCGGCCTGAGGACAGGTATGATGCCGGGACGGATGCCTTTTCCATATGGCTCGGCGGCGTATTAAAACAGTCCCCTAAAAAAATAAATTACCTGCTTGATTCATATTCCGGTGTGATCGGTGATATTGCCCTACCGCTCATGGCGAAGCGCGCGAAACAAAATCCGTTCACGAAAGCATTTACGTTGGATACGGTTTATTCCAACCGGATATCGGATGATTTTTATAACATGAAGCAGGAACTTACATTTCAGGAAAACACGGAGCCTGTAAGTGACGTGCCGTCAGAAACAGACCTTGTGCTACGGTTAATTAACAGGCAGGAAAATGCCATATCTGATTTATACAAAGAAATTAGAGAGATTGAAGACAGCAATATACCCAATAGTGAAAAGCGGCAAAAAGTGCGCGAGTTAAGGGTAATCATAAGCGGGGTTCAGCAGACGGTGCTTCAGGGGGTTCCTGCGTTTCAAAATACGCTGAAAAACGAATACGACATAGACGAAATGCTTTCCATCGAAGAACAAAAGGCACAAGCTGAAAAAGTGTATTTTAATGCGAACAAAAAGACGTTTGGTTCAGAATATGCCCTAAGGGCTTCCGGAAAAGATGTTTACGAAAAGGCGGTTGACTTGAACAACAGCGGCACATCATTTGATACCTATGCAGATTATTACTTTGCCAGTAAGGGACTTTCGAAAGACATAGACAAAAAATCTGTATTAACCGGAATGAAGTTGTCCGAAAAAGATATAGAGAATATTTATTCTGTCGCGATCGAGACTAAGGATACCAAAAAAGAAAGATCCATTGCATACGCTTCTGACCAGGGCGTGCGCCCGTCAGCGTTTTTGCACCGGTCCATACAAAAATCAAACGAAGAGGGCGACAAGACAGGCAGCAGCGAAGTCTATCTTGTTGAGGGTAGGGCCGTGCTTGCGGACGGAACCGAGACCGTGGATGGTACGAAGAAGCGCGAGGCAATGAAAAGTCTGCTTTCCTCGGGATACAGCGAGGTTGAAAAAGCATACTTTTATGAGAACGAGTATTCAAACGATCAGGATTACGTATGGGCCATGGTGGCCGATATATCGCTTGATGAATACCTCACGCTAAAGCGTGACGAATGGGACATCCACGGCGAAATTGACCCGGAAACAGGCAGAACAAAGACGGGAACCAAAAAGGCCGCGAGCATCGAGTACGTAAAGACGCTCAATTTGAATGGCGCGCAAAGGGCTATATTGCTTATGACGGCGTTTAATAGCGACTATGCGCTTGAAACCTCTGATTACAAGGATATAGCCGAGTATATCGCCGGGCTTGACATGACGATATCTGAGAAAATCCAGCTTGCCAATGCGATTGGGCTGGTCACCAGTGAAAATACGATTTATCCAAAAAAGAAAAAAACTTAACCCTCATCCCTCTTTTCCTCCAGGAAAAGGCGCTCCGCAATACGCCGGGCGCTCTTTTCGTTTACCCGAAAATGCGTGATAACTGACACCCTACCCGTGATACTCTCAAGCCAGATCGCGGGTATGCGCTGATGAATACATACCAAATCAAGGAGCTTTATGCCTGATGATATTATTTTGAACGCTGATAGTGACGTGGATTCGCAACCCACGGGGAACGACGGTTTACAGGATGGGATTAACCTCGAGAATGATCCGCCTGCCGGGGCTGATAAAGCCGGTGACAAGGAACCCACCAGCAAGTACAGCGAACGCCTGAACAAAGACCGCGAGAAAATCCGCAAAGAGATCGAGGATGAGTACGCCCCGGTCAAAGCGGAGGCTGAACGGTTAAAAGAAGTCGAGCGGAAGCTCAGGGCGCTTGAGGAAGGCAAGACCGTCGAGGATATTGCGGCCGAAGAGGCCGAGCAGGAGAAACTGCGGCGCGAGCTGCTTGAAAACAGCCCTGAATATTTAAGCGCGAGAAAAGTCGCGATTGAGCATCAGGAGCAAAAAATCGTAGGTGAACTGCAAAAGCAGTTTCCGGACGACAACATAACGGAGCTGACAGACGAATTCCGATCGCTTTTGATGGCCGGAAACGGCACGCTTTCTCCCGTTGAAGTCCATACGATTCTGAAAAGCCGCATTGCCGCCGCGCAGCCTCCGAAGAAAGAATCCATCGGCAGCGTAAAAACCGATGGGGGGGTCATTGAAAAACAATTCTACACACGTGACGAGGTCAAGGGCATGTCACGGGCCGAAATCAATAAAAACTACGATTTCATCATGGAATCGTCGAAAAAATGGACTTAAAGTAAGGAGTGATTAAATATGGCAGGAGTAGAAGCATTTGTACCCGAATTAACAGCGGCTACAATTATGCGAACCATAGAAAACAATCTCATTGCAAAGCAGATATGCACAACGGAATACACGGGTGAGATCAAACAGGCGGGCGATACCGTTCATTTTGCGGGGCTGTTAGACCCGACTATCGCGGCTTACGTTGATGCGTCCGGGCTGACCTATGAAAGGCTCATCAGTTCCGACATACCGCTTTTGATCGACAAGCAGGACAGTTTTGCTTTTACGGTCAAAGACGTAGAAGCGGTGCAATCAAAGGGTGACCTTAAATCCTCACAGACCGCAAGGGCAGCCTACGGGCTTGCAAATGCGTGCGACGCTTACATCTTGGGCCTGTATGCGCAGGCAGGACTGACGGCGGTCACGGACGCAACAGTGGATACGGCAACCGTGCTGGGCGATATCGGACTATTGTCGCAGAGGCTGGAAGAAGTCAACGTGATGGACAAAGTCATTGTCATTCCTCCGTGGATAAAGCTGAAGTTACAGCTTGCGGGCATAAAATTTCAGGTCGCAAACGGCATCAAGGGACAGACGGGTCTGCAATGGACGAATGATCTGGGATTCGATATGTACGTGTCGAATAACCTTTATGAGGCAGGAACGGTTTCTGCTCACGTAACGTCCGTCATTGCGTGCTCGAGAAACGCGATTGCCTTTGCGGACCAGCTCGTAAAAACCCGCGCAATGGAACGCGAGAACTATTTCGACATTGCGGTATCCGGCCTGCATGTGTACGGCGCTAAGGTGGTTAAACCCAACGAATTGGTTGTTGGCACGTTCACCGAAGCAGCTGAAACCGCTATATAACGGAAAGGGGGATTAAATAATGCCTAACATTGCAATAACTCCGGCGAACATGACGGCTTTCAGGACGGCTGTTGACTCTGCGGCGGCTGCAGCGACATCTTCTGTTGCTGATACAGCCGAAACGTTTGAGTTTGTGGCGACAGGAAAACCGTTCATCGTGGAAGCTTCCGTCGCAAATACCCACGGTTCCGTTGCACTTGCCCTTGTGGCAGGCGATGGCTGGGCCGGAAAAACAACGACAATCGGCGCGGCGGTGCAGAATAAGGTAACTGATTTCTATGTTGAAAGCGGTTACGGCGTAAACAGCGATGGCAAAATCGAAATACTTGCCACTCCCGCAAGCGGGAAGAGACTGGCTACGGATCACGTACTGACGCTGCGTATTATCCAACTGTAAAACTCTCAAGCGGAGGGCGGTTTTCGCCCTCCGTAAAATTTAAGGACGGATACCATGAAATTTAAAGGAACGCCCAAAATGTTGATTCGGGATATTCGTAAAAAGAAAAATTACCGTTTCGATGAAAACGGTTTTTTTGAAACGAACGATAGTAAATTGATTCGCAGAATGACTGCAAAATTTGAAATCGCCAGTGAGGGCAAGTCATCCGCCATGCAACCGGAACGTGAATTTGTTTGTTCCAAGTGCGGGCGCATATGCAAAAACGCTTTGGGGCTTGCTTCCCATGAAAAAGCCTGTAAAGGAGTATAGGGCATGACACTGCTTGATTTTAAAAAGAAAATCTATAAGCAGATGAATATATACGATTCAAGCCTTGCGGCGTTTACCGATGACGAGGATGTTCTTGCGCGGATAAACGACGTTATCAATGAGGCTGTTCGATTTGTGTTCTTGGGCAAGGGGATCCCGCAGACCGTCGAGATTGTTCACGGAAAGCCCGTAAATAAGATTACCGGGCAGGACGAAATTTATACCAGCGAAGGCGAGGATATTTCCTTTTCCGCGGATAAGGCATATGCCTATTATTTTGAGGTTGACGATGTTTGTACGGTGGAGATCAGCCTTGGCGGGGTTGTAGTTGATACCATTGTGCATACGCCGGGCGAAACAAGCCCTGCCGGTACGCTTGTCGCATACAAAGACGAGATCACTGGCGCGGACGGTTCCCCGGTGATTATCACGTTCAAGGGCGGCAGCTATTATAACTTTAAGAATATCGCGCTGTATGGCGTGGCATTTGCGGACGAAGATCGTATACCCGTTTTTAATGTGTGGGTACCGCACGCCATGACGGCTGCGCAGTACCAGGTGAAAAAGGCGTATCTGGATGACGGAACCCGCGTTCCGTATCGCATATCCGGACGCAATATTCTTATACATCATGAAATAGTCGGCAAAATCACGGTAGAAAGCACGTATTTCCCGGACACGATCACGGACGCCACAACTTCCGCTACGGAAATTGCCGTACCCGTTGAGAATGAAGAAATCATCATAGACAAGGCGTGCGCCCTTCTGACACAAAAACCGCAGGGGTATGACGATTACGTCGCCGACGTCGATCAGGGCATGCAGAACCTTGACCAGCGCCCTAGCACGGCAACGGCGCGGGTAGTAAGGCTGGTTGATATGTAATGTATATACCGAGGACAAAGCGGCAGCGCGCCAAAACGCAGACAGTTACAAAAACATTCGAGTGCATCGGGGTTGATTTTCGCAAAGAAGATTGCGACCGTTTTCATTCCCCCGATTCTTCCAATATGTACAGAAGTCAATCGGGCGAGTGGGAGGCGCACCCCGGTTTTCGCGTAATCGGCACGCTTACGGGTAAATTTTACGGCATTGAAAAATTTCAGTACACGGACGGGACATTACAGACAAAAGTGTTAATCCATCACGGGACTAAACTATATACATGGGACAATTATCCGAGTGCTTTTACTTCCGCGAACGTGACTGAAATATACGACGGACTTCCCGAATCCGTTGTAAAGTTTGCGACATTCAAAACGTCCGAACAGGCTATCATAGTAATTTTGGGCGGCGGGAAACTGATTTATTACGACGGAACAACTGTTTCTGATATGACAGACGATGCTTTTATCCCGCAGACATGGACGCTTAAAAGCCCGGATGCTTCGGCGGGAACGGCGTATCAGCAAAGGAACCTCTTACAGCCAAAGTTTATAGAAGGGTTTGTCGGGAATTATTACGAGCTTACGGATACGTTTACGGCCACTGCCGGGCAGACGGAGTTTACCGTAACGAAGCCCATAAAGACAATGACCAGCGTGCTTAAAAACGGCTCAGCGGCAACCTACACGAATACCGCCACAAAGGTCACACTCAATTCTGCTGCCGCGTCCGGTGACGCGATAGAGATAAAGTATTTCACCGGCGACAATGTTTATAAGCTGTCCGTTACCGACTTAGACGCGGACGAAGTAACGATCACCATTGATGATGTGGCAAAGACCGAAAACACGCATTTTACAGTTGACCGTACAAAAGGCTGGATTACTTTTGAATCGGGACAATACCCGCCCGCGCCGGATATACCCGGGACGGAACTGGTTTTAATTCACGGATCCAAAACGACCGTAGGTTATGAGGACATGATTCTCGGCTGTACTGAGATGCTGGTCTTTGACAACAGGCTTTTCTTAACCGGAAACCCGGCATATCCTAACCGAATATTTTGGACCGGCTTTCAGGAACCGAGTTATTTTGGCGAAACGATGTTTAACGACAGGGCGGGGAGCGGCTCTGTGCCTGTCTCGTCCTTGCAGCTCTTATCCTCCGACGCATTCCTCGCGTTGAAGAAAAATACGGTGCAGGACGGCGCGTACAGCGTGATATCACCGCAGGAGCTAAGCGACGAAAACAACCCGAAAACATACGTCGCCCAGCAGGGCAGCGGCACAATCGGCTGTTTGAGCAAAGACAGCTCAAAGGTATTTCTTGACGATAATGTATTTATGTCCACCAACGGGCTGGACGCTATTTCGCGGGAACTAAACATAAGCAATGAAAGAAACATCGAGCACCGCTCGTCCTATGTAGACAGCAGGTTGCTTTTAGAAGATCTGGATTCCTGCATTTGTGAGCAGTACGGACATCACTTGTACGTCCTTTGCCCCGAAAGCGGGAACATATACATTGCGGACGCCTACCTTGCGATAGAAGCTGGAAAACTGGAAGGCTCCCCGTATTTTGAATACAACTGGGCGCGACTTCAAAATCAGGGGATATACAAAAACCAGTATATACGGTATATCGACGAAAACGGCGAAACAACCAACCCGCCCGAACCGGACGGAACGGAGGGTGGTACGCACGACGGCGCGACAGCTACAAGCGAATACATCGGAGGTACGTTCTACCCGGCTATTAATATAAAAAGTCTTGGCGATAAAGAACTGTTTCTTTTATGTGATGGTTTGCTATGCAAATACAACTTTGATCTTACAAGGCTTGATAAGGCAAATGAGCTTTCCCCTGCGGCGTACAGTCTGAATAACCGCGCTATAGGAGAATATTACAAAACATCGTTTGACTGGTACGAAAAGACGAATTTTTTCAAACGCCTTATAAACGGAAGAAACGATTTGCTTTTAAGCACCCGCGTTTCCTCAAGAGTGAACGTAACATGGCGGACAGAAAAAACGATCTTAGCGGATTCAAAGGTGATCGCGCTTATGTCGAGTGGCGTTAGTTTTACATATACGGACTTCGCTCACCGCAAATTTGGAGCGTTGCCGAAAGCGTCCTATGTGCTTAAAAAAATGCGCCCGAAGGATTTCAGGCGGTTGCAGATATGTATTACAGGTTCCGCAATGAACTGCTGCACGGCGTTCCTGGGATTGACGATTGAAGCTGAAATACTGGATAACGATTTAAAGTGAGGTAATTAAAATGGCTGGCTTTGATGATTATAAAATTGACGCGGCGGACACAGGGGAAGAATATTCCGGCCTTGATATGGTTGGTTTTGTTCCTACCGGAGAATATGAGGGCGACGCGACTGCGCATTTACAGCAATATGATAAACTTGTCAAAGAGCTTGTAAAAGCGAAATTAAACGGTTTTATTAACGCGGTTAAAGCTGCTACCGCCGCCGCGCTGATAGGCTTTGCGCCGGGCGCTTCCGGTATGACCTCCGCGAATGTGAACGCGGCGATACTGGAAGCGTTCGGAAATATCATAAACGACCTTACAACGGGCGGCGCAACGAAGTTTTTATCCGCCGAGCAGGGTAAAAACCTATATACTTATTTGTCGGGTGGGTGGATACCCGTTACCGGCGAATGGACACGCGCAAGCGCGAACTCGTTTAACGTGCCCAGCGGGGCGGCGGACAAATATAAAAGAGGCTATGGCGTCCGGTACAAACAGGGCGGGGACTATAAATACATGTCTATCATTGCCGATCCTGCGGATGAATTACTCACCGTGAGCGGCGGCTCCGATCATACAATTGCAGTTGCGGACATAACCGATATAGCGTATGCGATAGACCCGCATGGCGCAATCGGATTTCCGTCAAAATTTAGTTTGACTGTACCAACATATACGACAACTGGGACGGCGTTTACCAACCAGCCTATAAACAAAACGGCGTTTGTGACATTTTACGGGGATTATTTCCACATCACAGGACAGTTGCAGTGCCACCCGACTTCCGGCGGCACAGGCGCGTTTGAAGGGCCATTTACGCCAGGCGAACTACCAACCATTTCTACTCCGAATTCAGGAAGCGCAATAAAGGTCACGGGTACATTCGTTTCCGGGTATGCAATGATTGAATACGGAACGCGCACGATAAAAATTGCAAAGTATGACGGAGCGGCAATAGCAACAAACAGCGAATATGTTTATTTTGATGTAGCGTGCAGGTATTAAGGAGGAAAGAAAGATGAATATTGTGGACATGCTTGCCCCGCTCGGGAGCACCGTGCGCAAGGGCAAGGAAATGATTAACTGCGTGGGCGTAACGATACATAACACGGGAAACTCTTCACCTGGAGCAGGGGCGCTAAATCATGCCAAGTACCTTCGCGGGGACGGGCAGTACAGGGTGCCGGGATGGCATTATGCCGTGGACGACGAAATCGCCGCCTGCAGCATACCGGATGGCGAGATTGCCGAACATACCGGCACCAGGCAGGGCAACGACACCACGCTTGGAATTGAAATCTGCATGAACCCGGACAGCGACATCCGAAAGGCGACCGACAACGCTGCGGAGCTCACGGCCATGAAGCTTAGCGCCATGGGATACAACATGGCCGTATGGAAAGAGAATCTGTTCCAGCATAACGACTGGTCCGGGAAAGACTGTCCTTCGCAGATCCGGCGCGGGATCCCTTACGACTGGAGCACGTTTGTTTCCAAGGTAAACGGGCACATGAAGGGCAGCACATGGCAGCCGCCGACGTTCGTGATCACGCATTTGTTAAAGAAGGGCATGGACGACGCGGAGGTGATCCACATCACCCGGAACCTGAAAGCGCTGGGGTATACCGAAAGAAAGACCAGTATATTCGACGCCGATATTGAGCGGGTTGTGATGGAGTTCCAAAAGGAGCACGGATTAACAGCGGACGGCATTGTGGGCAGGCAGACAACGGAAGCGCTGGGCGGTAAATGGGATCCGAATTATGTGGCTCCTCCTGAAATAAATCCGCCGACAGAAGAGCCGGACGAGCCAAAGAAGGGGCCGCTGGTGATTGACCGCCTGACGGAAGAAGAAAAAAAGAGAGCCCTTATTGAAGATGGGGCACAACGAGAAAATAATTAAAAAAAGACAACCAATAAGAAAGGAAGTGTTTTAAATGGCCGAAAAAATAACAGATGCCTATGTTATAGGCTCTGAAGCGGTGCCGTGGACGGCGGCACGAATCGAAAAAAGCTTTGCGGGAAAAGCGTTGATTTATTGTACAAGGGGGACTGTCACCATCGCAAAGCATGTTGAGGAAGTGGCATATGTCGCGCCGGTGGCGGCTGATCCCGAGGCGGAGCCGCCGGTCGAAGAAGTGCTGGAAGTGGAATATGTCGCGCCGGAGCCGAACGCGGACAGCCCGAGGTTACTGCCTATTGGAGCTGGCGGGCTGCCCATGATCGTGGACGGTGATATATGGCTGTACAATGCGGACTACGGAACAGACGTAAACGCGCTGCTGCATGTTGTAGAATACGATCTTACGGCGGACGATCTGGCGCTGAAAGAGCCGTTTGCGCTGTATGGCTCTTCAAGTATATCCTCCACAGCGGCGGTTGTTGCCCCTTACGCCGATTTACCCGCAGCAGAGGCAGCCGTGCTCGTAACATCAAACGATGTAAATGATACAGCGGAAGGAACCGGAGCAAGGACTATTGTTATCAATTATCTTGACGATGCGTTCGCCGAAAAATCCGAAACGGTTATACTGGACGGAACGACAGGCGTGGCCACAACGGCAACCGATATATACCGTATTATATCCGCTTATGTAGCGTCCGCTGGGAGTGGTGGAACAAACGCAGGGGATATTTATATCACCGATGCCACTTCGACATACAATTATGCCATCATCGAGGGCGGCCAAAACATCGACAGGAAAGCGGTTTACACCGTTCCGGCCGGAAAGACACTGTACATCACTTCCATGTCAGCCGCGTTTGCGGAAGCAGTAACCGGTTTTGACTACGGCACATTCTACATCATGGCAAACCAGCTAAACGGTGTTAAATCCACCAGGCAGCATATATTCGCAAAAGTGATGTCAAGGGGCGCGCAGGAAACCATCAAATTTGACGCGCCGCTTAAATTTGTTGCCGGTGTTGACGTTGCGGTTTACGGCGTAAGCACGGCAGAGGGCGCGGGAGAGGTTGCACTCTTTGGCAGATTGGCATAAAGCGGAAAGGGGAACACTCAAATGGAAACGGCTTTTACTATAATCGGATTTGCAATATCGGCGCTGGCAATTCTTATTGCTTTACTTATTTATCAGCTTAACCGCAGGGACAAGCGCATGGAACGCTTAATCAAGGGCGAGGTTGTGAAAACAAAATATATAGACGCTGCGGGCTGCCTTGCTTTTAATACCGCCCGCGCTCTTCACAACAAGATCATGCCGGACGGCACCCGATTATGTAACGGCGAAGTCGAAGAAGCTATGAAGTATTACAAGGAATGCGAACATAGATTTGACGACTATAAAAACGAATCAAATATTTTACACAATGTGAAAGGAGGTTAATTATATGAAACAGGAAACAATGAACAGACTTAAATCGCCTGTTGCGTGGGGAACGGTTGTGAATCTCATCATTTTCATGGTCCTGCTTGTTTCCGGCCAGGACATAAGCGAAACGGCCATGAAAGCATACACCTTGGTCACGGCGGCATTGACGGCGTTTGGCATTTGGAACAACCCGACCAGCAAGACGAGTATTTAAAAATTAAATGTCTTCGTACAAATAAGGGCCCCTATCTGGGAGCCCTCTTTTTTACTATAATGATCACCGCGATTATCGCCGCAATACCCACAACTACCAAAACAGGCAGAATGGGCGGCTCCGCTGGCGCCTCCTGTGCGCCGCCCGTGTCGGACGATAGAATGGTCACCTGTGGGACAGGCTTCGGCGTAGGGGCTTCTGTGGGCTCAGGCGCGGTCATGTATTTATCGGACGTGCACGCGGGGAGGGGCGGGTTCTTGGATGTGTCTATCGTATGGGTCTGTAAGAAAGAATCATCCACGAGTAATAGTTTTCTGTCCGGTTGTACGGTAATTTCTTCATCAAAAATATGTTTCATATAGCTTGTTATATCGAAATAGTACCATTCACCATCTATTTTGATTATATTGGCTCTGTGAGATATATCACCATATATTGTAATTATTCCGTAGCACGGTACATCCATCTGATAGAGCAGGTATTGAAGCGATTCAGATATCCCGGCGCACACGGCCTTATCAGTCAGCAATCCGTCAACTATATTCTGCCCGTCTGTGCTTGACGACATATCATATATTACATTTTCAATAAGGTATTCGCCTATTACTTCAAATTTCTCATACTCCGTCATATCGTCCGTGACCAGGCTCAATATTTCGGCAGACTTTTCCGCAAGCTGCTTATCCAGCGCGGCCTTTTCTTCGCCCGAATAATCGCCCTTGTAATTGTACAGCTCCGGCGCATCGCCGAACACGTACGCGCCGATCTCCCTTGCGCGTTCTTCCGTGATTCCGTAATCCTCCGGGTATACCGTACTGCTGCCGGAATCAAACTGTTCGTAAACATGATCGTAAAATTCAAGTTCATTGCCGCTTAAAGTAGACCGCGCGTAATACTGGTCTTTCGTAATCTGCGCGGAGGCGGAGGACGCGAAGGAGAGAATAAGAATTATTGTAATGAGAATCGTAATTACTTTTTTCATGGTTATCACCTGATTTGTTAGTCATTTGATAGTCATTTGTTAGACAATGAGATTGTAGATGGCTGTACGCCGTTATACAAAATGGCTTAAACATGCGGATTGCGGCTTTATGAACGCCTTTAAACTACGACTGCCAGTCAAGTACTCTAGCCAACTGAGCTATACCCCCAAAAGTCAGCAGATTTATTTTACAATAACCTTGCCATTCTGTCAATTTGAAAATATTTAAAAAAGAACACTTTCGTAAAATCATGCTCATATACTAGTACCATAACGGATAAAAGGAGATGGTAAGATTTGAGCACAGGATACATAACGCTGCGGGTTTTTTCCGCAGGCAGGGCGATGCCCGTGCCCAAGGCGCAGGTAAGGATCGTCGACCTGAGAATCGCGCTCGACCAGACGATCACGACCGACGCGTATGGGAACGCCGACAAAATAAAGGTGTACGCGCCCGAAAAAGAAATTTCCATGAACCCCCAGGACACGCAGCCGCCATACGAGACATACAACATAGAGGTGGCCCGCGACGGATACATACCCACCATCATAAATAACGTGCCGGTGTTTGCGGGTGAAACATCCCTGCAGCCCGTCGCCATGATCCCCGCGCCCGAAGGGGAACAGTACGCGAGCCTGGTGGACAACTACGACGTGCCGCCGGGCGGGCTTTCCATCAAGGGGGAGCGGTTTGCCGGGGCCGGCGGGGAGCAGCACGCCGTGCATATGACGAGGCCGGTGTACATACCCGAGACCATCCGCGTGCACTTAGGGCCGCCCGGCTCGGGCGACAAGACGGTGCGCGTCCCATTTGCCGATTATGTGAAAAACGCTGCCTCCACCGAAATATATCCCACCTGGCCGAAACAGGCCCTGAACGCGAATATTCTCGCCATCATTTCTTTTGCTTTGAACCGGATATACACGGGGTATTACCCCGCGAAGGGATACGATTACGACATTACCGCAGATCCCATGTCCGACCCGTTTTACGTGGACGGCCGCAACGTATACGTTAGCGTGAGCGACATTGTTGACGAGGTTTTCAACGAATTCATCAAACGGATGGGATTCGCGGAGCCCCTGCTGGCGGCATACTGCAACGGCATCACTGCGCGATGCGAGGGGCTCTCCCAGTGGGGAACGCTGACCCTCGCAAACCAGGGAAAATCTGCCGAGGAGATCTTAAAATATTATTACGGGAACGTGCAGACCAATGAAAGCGGCGACATCCGCGGGATTGGGAAGGATTACCCGGGCACGCCGGTCCGTCTGGGAGACGTGGGCGAAAACGTGATGGCACTCCAGCGGGCGCTGGACGAGATTGGCCGGACGTACACCAACATCCCGGATATCCCCAGGATAAACGGGAATTATGACGCGTACACCCAGGACGCCGCCCGCGCTTTTCAGCGGCAGTTCAATCTGTCGCCCGACGGGATCGCGGGGAAAAAGACGTGGTACCAGATACAGTTTGTTCACGCGGCGTACAGGAAGCTGGAGGAATTGAGCCGGCAGAGGGCGGAGATCACGCTGCCGGGAAGCCCGCCGGACACGACACTGATGGAGGGGGACAGGGGCGTAAATGTGCGGATTTTAAAGTTCCTGCTTTTTGCAACCAGCGTTTTTTACAGCAGCGTGCTGCCCGTGGCGGCAAACAACGTGTTTGACGCCGAGACGACGGCTTCCGTAAAATCGTTCCAGAAGACATATGCGCTGCCCGAGACCGGAACAGCCGATCCCGCCACCTGGGACGCGCTGATGAACGTATACAAGGGGATCGACAGCCAGGCGGGCACGGTGCTTGACCTTATCCTCCTGCCGCCCGGAGCCGGGATCGAAACGGACACCGGGGCACATACGGCCACGCCCCAATTAAGGCCCGTGCAGGGCGCGAGGGCAAACACAGATTTGGAAAGGGTGAAAACAGCCATGAAGATGAAAGACGACAGTTATCCGTTCGACCCGATGGGCGGCGGCCGCATGGGCATGCGATATTCCGCCGATATCCCCGATTATATGCCGGTGTCGGCCAGCGAAGAGGGGACGATGCGTCAGGGGGAGGAGATAGACCCCTTCGACCCGCCCGCGCAGTACGGGCCGGTGGCGCGGCAGTATTTTGAGCCGGAGATGCAAAAGGACGCAGGGCAAAGCGGAGGATTCGATGACATGACCGGCATGACCCGGCCGGGAACGCAGTTTTATCCGCCCGCCCCCATGCGGATGCCGGGCATGCCCGCCGGCGGGATGACCGGGCGCGGCGGAGGGATGACAGGGGAGACCATGCCCGGACCCGGCGCTTATGCGGCCCCGCCCGGGTCCGCCTTTGGGATGCGGGAGACCGCCCCTCCGGGCGGGGAGCCGGATACGGACGCCGAGGGGACCGCGGCATACGAATGCCCCGCGCCGCCCAGGGTAAGCCCGCCTTTCCCGGGCAGGGTTTTAAAGATAGGCTCCAAGGAAAGGGAAGTTGAGATGATGCAGGAATTTTTAAGCTACATCGCCCTCTCCCTGATGCGCTATAAAAAGATCACAAACGAACTGAAGGTGATTGTGAACGACGGGATATACGGGATAGACACCACCGACGCCGTCATTCGGTTTCAGAACCGGTATGAGATGCCGGTGAACGGCGTGATTGACGCGCCCACCTGGGCAAAGATCGTGGAGGTGTATAATTCGCCCTTCGAATGATCGGGTTTACCCGGCGGTTCAAGGGAGGCGCTGCCCCCATAGGAAAGAGGAATGGAAAGAACGGCCGCAGCCGCGGCCGTTCTTTTTCTGCCTGCGCGGCCCGTATGCAAGAAGTTTGGCATTCTTGTTGAAAAATGCGCGTCTTTTCATTATAATGATAGCGAGAAGCTGTGCCCGCAAAAAAATATATGACGGGACCTTAAAAAAACGGGGCGCGCGGCGGTGGGCCGCGTACCGAATGACAAAGGATGTGTTCAGCCATAAAAATATACGATATTACGTTTGTGCTGAGTGAAGAAACAACGGTATATGAAGGCGACCCGCATTTTATCAAGGAAGAAGTGTTCACCCTGGATAAGGACGGGTTCGCATTGTCCCTTATCCGCATGGGCAGCCACGCCGGCACCCATACGGACGCGCCTTCGCATTTTATACAGGGAGGCAAGACCCTTCTGGACATCCCCCTGTGCGATTACATAGGGGAATGCCGTGTGGTTGGGATGGACGAGCTGAAGGACCTGGCCGGCGTGGGCAAGGTGCTTTTAAAATCCGCGCCGGGCAGCGAGGCCCGGCTTACGGTCCGGCTGGCCAAGACGCTGATAAAAAAAGGCGTCCGGCTGGTAGGGACCGATTCGCTTTCCATTGGGGACGACGCCGTGCATAAGGAATTGCTGGAAAACGACTGTGTGATTATTGAGCTTTTAAAGCTGGACGGCGTGCCCGCGGGGAAATACACGCTGTACGCGCTCCCGCTCAAGATAGACGCGGACGGGTCCCCCATACGGGCCTGCCTGATTCCCGCTCCTTAGTGGCGCGGGCGGTGGAAAATAATGCTTTAAGGAGAAATGATTTGCGAAAAGGATGCCTCGTATTTTCTGCAGTCGGGACCGTGCTCGCCGTTATGGCGCTTGCGGTTTTTTGCATACAGATTTTTTCGTTTAACCGGGACTTTTACGCGGAAGAATACGCAAAGGACAAAACGGCCGAAACCGTGGGCGTAAGCGAAGACGAACTTGAGGACGCTACGGACGCCCTCCTTTCTTATATCCAGGGGGGGCGGGAAGACCTTGACCTTTCTGTGACCATGGACGGGGCGCAGCGCCAGTATTACAACGAACGCGAGAAGGCGCACATGGTGGACGTGCGTGCCTTGTACCTGTCCGCGGTGAATTTTATGGTTTGGGGCGCCGTCTGCGCGGCCGCTCTGTTCGCCGCCTGCTTTATTATCTGGAAGCGCAAGGCGCTGAGCGCCGTGCTGGAGGGGATATACAAGACGGCAACCGTCATCCTGGCCGCTTTTGCCGCGCTGGCCGTTTGGGCGGCGATCGATTTTAACGGGTTCTGGGTTTCTTTCCATCTGGTGTTTTTCCGAAACGACTTATGGCTGTTAGACCCCAGGACCGACCTGATGATACGGATGTTTTCCTCCGGGTTCTTCTTTGACCTTGTTTTTAAGATACTCGCGCTGTTTTTAGGGGTCCTTATCACGGCGGCCGTCATCGCCCGGATCGCGTATAAGAGGCGGACGGTAAAATGACGGAGCAAAAGGATTTAAGCATTCTCGCGATAGAGACTTCCTGCGACGAGACCTCCGCCGCCGTGGTGAAAAACGGCCGGGAGGTTTTATCCAACGTTGTTTATTCCCAGATTGATGTGCACAGGGAATACGGGGGCGTGGTGCCCGAGATTGCGTCCCGCAACCATATCCCCAAGCTGCCCGAGGTGGTGGAGCAGGCCCTGCCCGGCGGATTTGGCGGGATCGACGCGATTGCGGTGACCGCGGGGCCCGGGCTGCTGGGCGCGCTACTGACCGGCGTATCCTACGCCAAGGCGCTCGCCTTTGCCCTAAAAAAACCGCTGGTGGCCGTCAATCACATTGAGGGACACATAAGCGCGAACTTTATTACATATCTTAATCTAGAGCCGCCTTTTCTGTGCCTGGTGGTTTCGGGCGGTCATACGCAGATCGTCCTGGTGGAAGGGTACTGCGCATACCGCCTGATCGGCCAGACACGGGACGACGCCGCGGGCGAGGCCGTCGACAAAGTGGCGCGGGTGCTGGGGCTTCCTTATCCGGGCGGGCCCGGCCTGGAGGCGCTGGCGCTGGGCGGCGACCCCAAGGCCTACCCCATGCCCATAAGCTTCCGCGGGGAGGACCATCTGGATTTTTCTTTCAGCGGGCCCAAAACGGCGGCAATCAATTTGCTGCACAGGATGGAACAGAAGGGCGAGGCCGTAAACCGTGCGGACATGGCGGCAAGCTTTCAGGCGAGCGTAATTAAGATGCTGGCCGATAATACCTTTGAGGCCGCGCGGCGGGAGGGCATAAAGAAAATCGCGCTGGCCGGCGGGGTTTCGGCCAACGGGGCGCTGCGCGAAGCGTTTTTAAAGCGGGGCCAAAAAGCCGGTACAGAGATATTTATGCCCGATCCGGCCTACTGCACGGACAATGCGGCCATGACAGCAAGCGCCGCCTACTACCGTTTTTTAAGAGGCGAGCGGGCGGGACTGGACCTGAACGCGCATGCGGTGCTTCCACTTGATAAAACCCTGAATAAAATGATATAATATTAGGATGGTTTTGAATCGTGCGCCTTTTTTTTACGGGGTCCCCGAATTGTCGTAAGACAATTTGGGGTGGTTTTGCGGGGTCCCCGAATTGTCGTAAGACAATTTGGGGTGGTTTTGCGGGGTCCCCGAATTGTCGTAAGACAATTTGGGGTGTGCCCAGGAAAGATGCCATAAGAAAAAAGCTGGCGGCGGCTTTGGCGGTGGTGCTCCTTTCGGCCCTGCCGACCGCGTGCGGCACAACACCCGAAAAAGGAGCGGTACTTAAGGACGAGACCCAAAAGTCGGCGGGGATTCTTTCCGGCCTGAACATTGTAGTGGACGCGGGACACGGGGGGTTCGACATCGGCACGCAGGGCGCAAGGACGCGGGTGCCCGAATGCGATGTGAACCTTGCGATCGCAAAACTGCTTGAGGAGAAACTGGCAGGCGAGGGCGCGGCGGTTGTGATGACCCGCGAGGGCAGGGACGCGATCGCGGGCACCAAGGAGGAAGACATGCAAACGCGCGCGGAAATCATCCGCGCGGCGGCTCCCGACATCATGGTGAGCATTCATCAGAACCGTTACGGAGACCCGGACGTGGCCGGGCCGCAGGTGTTCTACCTGCTGAAAGGAACCAAAGCCGAAGCGCTGGCAAAATACGTGCAGCAGGCGCTGAACGACGAGCTAAAAATCAAACATCCGCGCACGGCCATGAGCGGCCAGTACAAGATCCTCCGCCCCGGGATGGGGCCCAGCATCATTGTGGAATGCGGGTTTTTATCCAGCCCGCAGGAAGAAAAGCTGCTGATTGACCCCGCGTACCAGAAGAAACTGGCAGCCGCCATCGTGGTCGGAATCAAGGCTTTTGCCGAGCGGAACCTTGAGATAAAGGTATAAGATATAAAGGAGGCACTTGATTGCTGGAACTGAGCGCAGGCGCGCTGTTGAAACCCGATGCGGCCAGGCAGACAAATCCCCTTGTGCTCGCGTTTATAGGCGATACGGTTTTTGACCTTTACGTGCGGACAAGCCTTGCGCTGCAAGGCAAAGGAAACGCGGGGGCGCTGCACCGGCAGAGCATAGAACTGGTGAACGCGCGGGCGCAGGCGCATCTTGCGCGGAGCGTTTTTGAAAACCTGGCGGGGGACGAAAAGGATATATTTATGCGGGGGCGCAACGCAAAGTCCGCCACCGTCCCGAAGAACATGAGCGTAGCCGACTACCGGCAGGCGACCGCCCTGGAAGCGGTCCTTGGGTATTTGTACCTGACCGGCCGGACCGGAAAGATAGAGGAGATATTAAAGGAGGCTTTGGATGCCGATCACCCGATTGAAGGTTAAACTGCTGGCGGCAACGCCCGAACCCGAAACCATTGTGAGCATGGGCGCGCGCCTGTGCTATTCGGACGCCGGTATCGACCAGCTGCGAGAAGCGGGGGCGAAGCCCTCTCTGATTCGGCATTTGATGGACATGGGGCATCTGTCCCCCGTCGAACACGCGAGTTTCACCTTTGGGATCGAAGGCGTTTCGAGGGTACTGCTGGCGCAGATCTCCCGCCACCGGATCGCGAGTTTTTCCGTACAATCCCAGCGGTATGTGCGTCCGTCCGAAGGGAAGGACGAGTTTACCTACATCCTGCCGCCCGCCATCGAGGCACTGGGAGAAGATGCGATTGGCGAATTTATGGCGCAGATGACCACCATGCAGGGATGGTACGCAGGGTGGATTAAGCGGCTGGGCGGGGGCGGCGAATCCTCAAACGAGGACGCGCGGTTCGTACTCCCGGGCGCCTGTGATACGAAAATGATAATGACCATGAACGCGAGGGAACTCATGCACTTTTTTACGCTCCGCTGCTGCAACCGCGCGCAGTGGGAGATACGCGCCCTTGCGTGGGAGATGCTGGCTATCTGCATGAAAGAGGCGCCCGTTTTATTTGAGAACGCCGGGCCGTCCTGCGTGAGCGGGGCGTGCGCGGAAGGCAATATGTCCTGCGGCAAGGCGCCCCAGGTCATGCGCAGGCATAAACAAATGGTGTAAGTTCTACAGAGGTTTTTTATGAGCAGCGAGCTGATTATCGGCAGAAACGGGGTCCGCGAAGCCATCAAGAGAGGCGAGCAGATCGACAAAATCATGGTGGTGCAGGGGCTCATGGATGGCAGCATCCGCGAGATATTGTTGCTTGCGCGGCAGAACAAAGTGGTGGTGGTGGAGACTTCCCGCTACAAACTGGACGAGATGTGCGCGGGACTGGGCCCGAACGAAAAAATCGCCAACCACCAGGGGATTGTCGCGCTTTTGCCCGCGTTCAAATACAGCGAGATGAACGACATTTTTGAGCTGGCGCAGACGCGCGGCGAAAACCCGTTCATCATTATGCTGGACAGCATACAGGACCCGCAGAACATGGGGGCCATTATCCGCAGCGCCGAGGTGCTGGGCGCGCACGGGGTGATCATAGGCAAGCGGCGCTCCGCCACCCTCAATTCGACGGTGTACAAGGTTTCCTGCGGGGCGGCGCAGTATGTTCCCATTGTGAAGGTGACCAATATTTCGACCACCATCGCCGAGCTCAAGCTGCGGGGTGTGTGGATCGTCGCGGCCGACATGGAAGGGCAGCCCCTTTCCGCGACCGATTTGAAAGGGTCCATCGCGGTGGTGATCGGCAGCGAGGGCGAAGGGATTTCCCGGCTGGTGCGCGAGAACTGCGACACCGCCGTGAAGATAGAAATGGGCGGGCAGGTCAATTCGCTGAACGCTTCCTGCGCGGCCAGCATCATCATGTATGAAAAGCGCAGGCAGGACCTGGTTTAACGGGAGGAGTTTTATTCATTGCTTGATTCGGTTTCAAAAGAAAACAAAATACTTAAAATTGAGCAGGAAGGGGAAGATTACATCTCTGAGGAGTATTGTGCGCACGATCTTAATGAGTTTGTCGCGCTTTCGGACGACGAAGTCGCCATCATGGCCACGGGCGGGAACGCCGCGGCCATCGAGTTTCTGTTGATCAAGTACAAGAACTTCGTGCGGAGCAAGGCGCGGTCTTATTTTTTGATCGGCGCGGACAAGGAAGACATCGTTCAGGAGGGGATGATAGGACTTTACAAGGCGATGCGCGACTACCGGATGGACAAAAAGGCGTCTTTCCGCGCGTTTGCCGAGCTTTGCATCACACGGCAGATTATCACCGCCATCAAGACCGCGACGCGCCAGAAACACAAACCACTCAATTCCTATGTCTCTTTGAATAAGCCCATTTACGTAGACGAATGCGAACGCACCCTGGTGGATATCATCAGCGGAGAGCGGATGCAGAACCCAGAGGAGATATTGATCGACCAGGAGGACCTTTCCAATATCGAGACCAAGATAGGGGAAATGCTTTCCGACCTGGAAAGGTGTGTTTTAGGGCTTTACCTGCAGGGAAAATCTTACGTTGAGATCGGAAGGACACTAAACAGGCATGTGAAATCCATCGACAACGCACTGCAGCGGATTAAAGGCAAGCTGGAAAAATATCTGATCATGAAGAGCAAATAGCCGCATACAATGTTGACAAAAACAATATTCTTTATATAATAAATGTAATGATGAGACAGAAATGAAGGGTGCAGGAGGATTTATATGCCTAACAATGATATCATACTGACACATAAGGGTGTCCGTGAACTGGAAGACAAACTGGAATACTTAAAGACTTTCAAAAGAAAGGAAATCGCCGAGCAGATCAAAACGGCCCGTGCATTTGGCGATATTTCCGAAAACGCGGAGTACGACGAGGCGAAAAACGAGCAGGCTAAGATTGAGGGTGAGATCGTGGCCATTGAAAACATGCTGAAAAACGCGGTTATCGTGGACGAGGAGGAAGTGGATCTTCGTACGGTGAATGTAGGCACGACCGTGAAGCTTTTGGACAAGGAATTCAAGGAGGAAGTGGAGTACCAGATCGTCGGGTCGGTGGAAGCCGACGTGGAGAGGAACAAGATATCCAACGAATCGCCGGTCGGGCACGCGCTGCTGGGCAAGAAGGTGGGAAACATCATCAAGGTGGATACACCGGACGGCTGCATCAAATTCCAGATACTGGACATACACCGGTAAGCGGAAAGTACAAACGCATACACCTGAAAGGAAATATTTTTTTATGTCTACAAACGAACCGACCCTGCAGGACTCAAATGAAATGCTGCGTATCCGCAGGGAGAAACTGGCTTCGCTGAAGGAGGACGGACGCGATCCTTTTTTGATCACATCCTACCCGAAAACCCATTCTTCGAAAGAGATTTCCCGCCGGTGGGCGGCATACCGTATTCCAGCGCGCACAGAAAATCTTCGTCCATCATGTGCGCCTCATCGTCCCCGGCCGCCCGCTGCGCAACCTGCGCCGCAAAGCGCTCGCGCTGGTCGTCCGGGTCGTTCAGCTCGGAAAACGCATTGGACATCTCCCGCGCATAGATAAACAGTTCAAACCGCTCGGTCAGCCAGGGCTCGTCCGCCTTCCTTTTGGCGAGCGGGGAGACTTCCACCGGGTAATCGCATACAAAGGTGGGCTGGATCAGCTTTTCCTCCACAAACCGCTCAAACGCCTCGTTTAGGAGCACGCCGCGGGATTCGCTGCCTAAAACCTCCAGCCCCAGGGACTTTGCAAGCGCGCGCGCCTCTTCATCGCCGCCGGCAGCGGCAAAATCCGCGCCGGTGTATTTTTTCACGGCCTCGACCATGGTCATCCTTGCCCAGGGTTTTGCAAGCTCGATACCGGTCCCCTGGTAGGTCAGCACCGTGCCGGGGAGCAGCCGCTCCGCCAGATACACAAATAGGTTCTCGCACAGATCCATCATCCCCTGGTAGTCGGTATAAGCCTCGTACATTTCGATGGTGGTGAACTCCGGGTTATGCTTGATGCTCATCCCCTCGTTGCGGAATATCCGGCCGATCTCGTACACCTTTTCAAACCCGCCCACGATCAGCCGCTTCAAATGCAGCTCGGTCGCTATGCGAAGGTACATGTCCATATCCAGCGTGTTGTGGTGGGTGATAAACGGCCGCGCGGCCGCGCCTCCCGCCTGGCCGTGCAGCACGGGGGTCTCCACCTCGATGTACCCCAAACCGTCCATA
>Ga0351884_1029_pt1 | contig 46691 bp, 46 predicted proteins | sample BONcelFGM3001F15_FD_206773 | JGI IMG/M metagenome (GOLD analysis project Ga0351884, IMG submission 206773) | Enriched cells from coal bed in the Powder River Basin, Montana, United States - BONCAT cells FGM rep3 HSBNCT.FGM.300.1.F15 ...
GTGTCATGATGCTCCAGCGTCATGTATATGACAGCGGTTTCGAGCACGCGGCCAGTCGGGTCAACGACTGCCGCTTTATTGCCCGTGCGGTAACCGGGGTCAAGCCCCAAAACCGTCTTTTTGCGCACGGGCGGCGCGAGCAGAAGGTTTTTCGAATTCTCCCCAAATACTTTTATAGCTTGTTCTTCGGCAGCTTCGGAGAGCTCGCTTCGCAGTTCGCGCTCTATGGACGGAAATATCAGCCGCTTGTATGCGTCCTCTGCCGCCGTTTCCATATAACGGCTCTGCCAGCCGCTGCGCAGCACACCGCTTTGCACAATGTTTGTTGCGGCCTGCGTATCGGCATCCAGCTTTACGCTCAACGCCTTTTGTTTCTCGCCGCGGTTGATAGCCAGCACCCTGTGCGGCACGAGTTTTGAAACAGGCTCGGAATAATCCTTATACATATCATAAATACCCGTTTGCTCATCCGACGCTTTTGTGACGATCGTGCCGCCGCGGCGCAGCCATGTGCGCAGCTTTCCGCGCAAAGCTGCATCGTCCGCGATCTGTTCAGCCACGATGTCAAGCGCACCGGTGATGGCCTCTTCAATGTTTTTGACCTGCTCGCCTATATAGGCTTGTGCATTTATTTCTATCTGCACATCGGGCGTTTGCTGCTCGATAATCAAAATGGCAAGCGGCTCTAAGCCCTTTTCCCTCGCCGCAGTGGCACGCGTACGCTTTTTCGGGCGATACGGACGATAAAGGTCGTCCACCTCCGAGATGCCTTCGGCCGCGTTTATCTGGGCGAAAAGGCCGTCAGTCATTTTGCCCTGCTCGCCTATCAGCCTGATCACCTCTTCTTTGCGGCTCAGCAGCCTCTTTAAATACGCAAGACGGTCTTCCAGACGCCTCAATATCTCATCATCAAGACCGCCCGTGGCTTCCTTTCTGTACCGCGCGATAAACGGAACGGTGTTGCCCTGTTCGATCAATGTGACGGCGCTTTTTGCCTGCGCGTGCCCGATGGAAAGCTCCTTTGCGAGCCTTGCCGCGATGTCGCTCATATGATGCTCCTCTTGTTTGATGCCGCCGGTAAAAACCGGCCTGCCCGATTATAGCATCATCGCCGCCGCAACTTCAAGCTAAGGATGGCTTTCGCCTGCAGTATGCTTGTACCGAAAGCAAAATACGCATATAATGGTGATGAATAAAGGAGATGCTTCATGCAAAAAAGAGTCGCCGCCATACATGACATATCGTGTTTCGGCAAATGCTCACTGACCGTTGCACTGCCCATCATCTCGGCCGCAGGCATTGAGGTTTGTGTGATCCCTACTGCCATTCTTTCTACACACACGGGCGGCTTTTCGGGCTTTACATACCGCGATTTAACTGACGATATTGGCGGTATTGCAGGGCACTGGCAGACGCTGCCGATACATTTTGATGCTGTTTACACAGGTTTTCTTGGCTCTGTCGGCCAGGTTGATATTGTATGCGATGTGTTTCGGCAGCTGCGCTCTTTTGAGACGCTTCTTATCGTTGATCCCGTGATGGCGGAGGGTCGTTTATATGATAGTCAGCGAAGCGGGCGCATCGGTGTATTCCGCGTCCGCGCTTGGCACCGAAGAGTTCCCCGATTTTGACGTGGCGCTGAGAAGCGCTGTATCCATCGCGCGCAGGCTGCAGGACCCGCTCGCGGAACTCGTGAAGATTGACCCGAAAGCCATCGGCGTCGGGCAGTATCAGCATGACGTCAATCAAAAGCGGCTTGCACAGATGCTCGGCGGCGTGGTGGAAAGCTGTGTCAACGCGGTCGGCGTCGATTTGAATACAGCCTCGCCGTCGCTGTTAAAATACATCGCGGGCCTAACGCCTGCTGTCGCGCAGGCCATCGTGCGGCAGCGTGAAACTGAAGGGCAATTTACAAGCCGTGAACAGTTAAAAAAAGTGCGCGGGCTTGGCGGCAAGGCGTTTGAACAGTGCGCAGGGTTTTTGCGGATACCCGACGCGGAAAATATACTCGACTCAACTGCAATCCACCCGGAATCTTACGGCGCGGTCGGAAAATTGCTCAAGATCACGGACACACAGCTCAAAACGTTCGAGGATCTGGCGCAGCTGCGGCAGAAGCTTTCGGAATGGGATGTCAAAAAGCTCGCTGAAATGGTAGGCGTTGGCGAACCCACGCTTGCCGACATCATAAAGGAGCTCAAAAAACCCGGGCGCGACCCGCGCGAGGCTTTTGAGCAGCCTGTGCTTCGGTCGGACGTCATGCACTTAGAGGACATCAAGGAAGGCATGGTGCTCACAGGAACGGTGCGCAACGTGACCGACTTTGGCGCGTTCGTGGATATCGGCGTGCATCAGGACGGGCTCGTGCACATTTCGCAGCTTGCGGATAAGTTCGTCAAGCATCCCATGGATGTCGTGAAAACGGGCGATGTCGTCAAGGTCAGGGTGCTGAGTGTGGACATAAACAAAAAACGCATCGCACTGAGCATGAAAAACGTATCGGAGAAGGGCTGATGGTACTTGCTGTATTCGATTTCGACGGAACGCTGTTCCCCAAAGACACGCTGCCGTTTCTGCTGACGCAGTGGCGCGCGCAGAAGCTTTCGCAGCGGAGGCTCTGTTCCGCGTACTGTGCTCTTGCAGGTTTGTTCATTCGCTACAAGCTTGGGCTTCACGGCGCGCTTTCCCGTGAGCAGATGCGCAAAACGGCATTGCAGAGATTCACGCGCATTTTTTCCGGGATGACATTAGCACAAGTGGACGCATTTTTCGGGCAGTGCGCTGCGCTTATCGTCAAACAATTGCGCCCCAATGTGTCAGAGCAGCTGCGCAAGGCACAGGCGGAAGGCTGCCATACCGTGCTGTTGTCGGGCGGCTATGAGCGGCTGATGGATCATGTCGGCTGCGCGCTTAAATTCGATACGGTGATCGGCACCGCTCTTTATTTCAAAAATGGCGTGGTGGACGCTTCGCGGCCACTTGATATTGTCTGCGGAGACCAAAAGGCAGAGCGTCTTCGCGCTGCGTTTGCAAAATATTCGGTAGACTGGGATAAAAGCCGCGCCTTTGCGGACAGCCTTTCGGACGTATCAATTCTTAAGATCGTCGGGCATCCAAACGTGGTCAGCCCCGATAAGGGGCTCAAGGCCGTGCTTGAGGAAAAAGGCTGGCCGGTACTCGGCGACTGACTTATAGCAGCAGCTGCTGCGTAAGCTTACACCAAACAAAGTTCCAATAGAAGAGCAATTATTTTCTTGTATTTTACGGTTATTGGTATTATATTATTCTTGTAAGCATCATATTTTTTCATAGACTTACATGACATCTTGAAATCATCGTACGGCGGCAAAAGTATAATGCAATGATCTTTGTGGCGTCAATGTTTTGGTGTTTTAAGATCGCGTCTTTTTTAAGATCATTGGTCTTTATGATTAAAAAATCAAATTATGAACAAGCGAGGAAGTCAGAATGGATAATAAGATAAAGCAATTTGCTATTGCCGCATTGGTTGTGCTCTTAGGCTTGCTCTTATTGACAGGCTGTGTGCCCAAGCCGGAAGACACTAAGGTTGACGGGCAGGCAAAGATGATGCTGGATGCCACAAAAGCACCGGAAGATATAGTGCAAAGGAGCCTTCTTGGCAATCTTTCCATGCCGCCCGAACAAAACAAAACCGAATGGACTGAAGATGAAAGCGGTGGCGTGCGCACGCTTTCCGCAGGCTATGCCGGGATTTCCCTGCCAGCGCTTCTTGACTTCCTCAAGTCGATTGACAAAGAAAACTGGTATCTTACGGGCAACAATGCCTACAAAGGCAGCCGAAGCCTAGATATCGCTTATGATTTTGAGGCACAAAAACTGCATCTTGATTTTACAATTGACGATAGTAAGCCCGAATGGCCGGAGGTGTTGCCGCAGAACCTGGCTTATTCAATACCTGTGTTCCCATACGGGCAATTTGGCGCTTTTGAAGAACGGGAAATGCCCGAGACGGACAAAGCTTACATGCTGGTTTATAAAAACGTCGCTTTACCTGATGTGATGGCTTATGAGGAAACGCTCATTTCATCGGGCTTTGAACTTGATCAGGAGATAAACGGACAACGGTTTTTCTTAAAGAATACGCTGTTTGCCACGGTATCGCCCAATGCACTCACGGGCGAGGTGGCCATCATACTCGGCAGCTTCAAGGTATCTTATGTGCCCTTGCCCCCCTGGCCGGATCCGTTGCCGGAAAAATACAAACGCCTTCTGCCGCCGGTTGGGGCGCTGTGCAGCGTCACAGCAATATCCGAAGGGTTTGAACTCACGGCAGAGAAAATGATGCTGTCGGAGATGTATGCCTTCTTCACAGCCATACAAGGCTATTACGAATGGGCAGCGCTTTCGGAAAGCGGCAGCACACAGCATACCGGCCAGGATTGTGCACTGAAAGTGGTGTCATATAACACGGACGAAAACAGGCTCGTGATGCACCTTCTTGTTGAGGATGCCGAAGCTAGTGCCCGCCAGTTAAGAGGCGGCGATGATGCTTTCTATTTTGGCCTGACACAAAATACGTATGATGAGCAGCAGGCCATGGACGGTATACTCGATGAGTTCGGGCAAACGGTGGAGATGGCAAGCTGGGAAGAGATCAAAGCTTTGTACGGGGATCGTTTCGCGCAGTTTCTTGATGAAGTCGGCGTGAGGCCCGGTGAAGATGTATGGGTAATCTTCAAAAAAAGCGGCTTTGACGGGCACAGGCACTATTTTCTTGCCCGCATCAGCGGCAGCCCGCGGGAAGACTTTTTGCTTTACGACAAAGTGGGTAACGAGGCCTGGCTTGGTTCTTGGTACGGCATCAAGCTGCGCGCCATGGTCAAAATACCCGACAACAAAACCGGCTGAGCGTTGTTTCCTGTAATTCAAAGATACAGATAAATAAACTTCCACAAGTGATGGTATGATTTAAGAGCCCCGTAAGGGGCTCTTGTCATCTATGCCAAAAGGCACATGATTGTACCGCTCACCGTACGGAGCCTGTTATTTGCTCTTGCTTGCAACAAAAAACAATCAAAATTTTTCTTGACAATGCGCCTAAAATTACTTAAAATGCAGCTATAAAGTAACAATAAGGAATATGAACGGATATGGAAAAATATTATACGGTGGATAGAATATCAAAAATACTCAGCATTCATCCAAAAACCATCCAGCGATATATCAGAGAAGGCAAACTTCGCGCAACGAAAATCGGCAAGAGCTGGCGCATTACAGGCCATGACTTAAGCGCTTTTACAGAGCGTGAAAACAAGGTAGCCGCATCAGATCAAGAGGCAAGAAAACGTCCTGTTGATAAAAGAATAAAGGTTTCAGCCGTTGTGGATATTGATGTCTATGATAAGAGCGAAGCGATCCATATCATTGATATGCTGACTGCAGCGTTGAATTCAAAGCCGCCGGAATTCGGAAATTCGTCGATGCATACTCAGCATATCCTGGAGGAAAACAAAGTGCGTATCACCTTGTGGGGCAGCATAAAATTTATGGAGGTCATGATCAGTTCCATATCCTTATTGAATGATCATGACTAAAGGAGAAGTTCCGATGGCCAAAACTAAAGTTTTCAAAACCGAAGAGAGCAGGGATGCGATCCGTTTCCGCTACAATCAGATACTAAACACCTTTCCGTTTGACCGGCGTTATGTTGAAACATCATTCGGCAGAACCTTCGTGATGGAAGGCGGCAAACCTGACGATCCGCCGCTGGTGCTGCTGCATGGATCGTGCAGCAACAGCGCATTTTGGTATGGCGAGATGAGCGCACTATCGCAAATGCATCATGTACTGGCGGTAGATATCGTTGGAGAAGCCGGTAACAGCGAAGAAAACAGGCTGGATGTCACTTCTGAGGAATACGCAGACTGGCTCAAGCAAGTTTTTGATGCGTGTGGGATCAAAAAGGCAGTTGTCATGGGGAATTCGCTGGGCAGTTGGATGGCGCTTAGGTTTGCATGCAAATACGCTGAGTGCGTATCAAAGATGATATTGATGGCTCCGTCCGGCTTATCCGGTCAAAACATCGCACTTCTGGAAAAAGCAAAGCAATCTTCGCTTCAAGACGAGGCATTAAAGATAGACGATACGATCATGCAAGGGGCAAAACTGCCAAAAGAGGTAGAGGATTTTATCAATTTGATTGCCTCCGGATATAACCCGATTACGGACGAATTACCTGTTATCAGCGATGAACAGATAAAATCGCTGGCCATGCCGATATTATTCATCGCAGGCAAGAAAGATAATATGGTGGATGCTGTTTCTGCCGCACAGAGATTGAGTCAGCTTATCCCTGACGCAAAAATCCATCTGGAGGACAGCGGACACATCATACTCAATTCTTTGGATTTTGCGATCCCGTTTCTTGCGGCGGGAGAATAATATGTCGTAAATGACCTGATGCGCCAAGTAAGGCGGTATCAATTATTATCAGTAAATGCACCTCTCTGGTAGCGGCAATTGTTAAACTCTCAACGCAAGAGGTAAAATAAAAAAAGCGCCATGCGTATATAAGGCGCCTTTTAAATATAGCTTTTCAAACCTGTGCGAATACGCGCTTGAAGGCTTCCACGGCCGTATCCATCTGCTCACGCGTGTGCGTGGCGGTATAGCTTGTCCGCAGCATGCATTCTCCGTCGGGCGCAGCCGGCGGTATCACCGGGTTGACATATACGCCCTCTTCAAAGAGCATTTTGGTAATGATAAACGTTCTTTGCATGTCGTATGTCATCACGGGTATGATGGCAGTTTCTCCGTCAATGGTCGGTATGCCTGCGGCCTTTAGTTTTGCGCGCATGTAGTTCGAAATATCGATCAGCGCTTTTTGGCGCTCCGGTTCGGCTTTTAGGATACGCACAGCCTCAAGCGCGGCAGCAGCATTTGAAGGCGGAAGCGATGCGCTGAAAATAAACGGTCGAGAGCGGTGCTTGATATAATCGATCACGTCCTCCTCGCCGGCGATACAGCCGCCAAGAGACGCCAACGATTTCGAAAACGTTGTCATAATGAGGTCGACCTCATTCTCCAACCCAAAATGCGATGCCGTGCCGCGACCGCAGTCGCCTATCATGCCCACGCCGTGTGCGTCATCTACCATCAGGCGCGCTTTATACTTTTTGGCAAGCTCTACGATTTCGGGGAGCTTGGCAATATCGCCGCTCATGCTGAACACGCCGTCCGTGATGATCAGCTTGCCGGCATCCTCAGGCAGCCTTTGAAGACGCTCCTCAAGGCTGTCCATATTGCTGTGCTCATAGCGCAGCACGTTTTTGACGAAGCTTAAACGGCAGGCATCGAGTATGCTCGCATGGTTTTCGGCGTCGTTGATGATATAATCATGCCTTCCGACAACTGCTGAAATGGCGCCAAGGTTGGTTTGAAAGCCTGTGCTGAAAGTCAGAGCCGCTTCTTTGTGAAAATAATCCGCAAGCTCTTCCTCCAGCTGTTCGTGCAGTACGAGAGTGCCGTTTAAAAAACGCGAACCGGAGCAGCCAGTCCCGAATTTTTCAAGAGCTTCTCTTGCGGCACTGATTGTGCGCGGATCGCTCGTCAAACCCATATAATTATTTGAGCCTATCATGATGATGCGTTTGCCGTCCATGACGACTTCAGTATCCTGCGCGGTGTGCAGCGCATGAAAATAAGGGTATATACCCGCTGCGATAGCATTTTTCGCGTCCATAAAGGTATAACATTTGTTAAACAGATCCACTTTGTCTTCTCCCTCTATTGATTAAAATAGACTTTTCACAATGAGTATACAGATAATTGACCCGTCTAACAAGTTTTTTTATTTTGTTTGCTGGCATACCGCTAAAATGCATGTCCGAAAGGATGATACCCCGCATCTATTTAAGAAAATAAGAAACACTTGCAAAAAAACAGCCTATTGAAAATTATGACTGCGTTTGTTTCAACAAGAGATATTCTGTTTATTATTTGTTTGACTAAAAATACTATGTTTTTTCGTCCCTTGAAATTATTTTATTTTAGAAGATATCGTTCTTCGGGAGATTGTGATGTCGCTGTTAAAAAAGGGTACGATACGTGCGTTGGTTGTAGCAACAGGTTTATTCAATGTCTATTATATATGGTGGAGATCGGCTTTTACGCTCAATGAAGCTGCGATCATCTTTTCCGTCATATTCTTAATTGCTGAGATCCACGGCCTAATCAATTTTTATCTGTTTTCGATGATGACATGGAATACACAGCCGCGCAAGCGGCCAGCACCGTTTGAAGGCGCAAACGTTGATGTGTTTGTGCCGACATACAATGAGGACATCAAAGTCCTTGAAGCCACGCTGGTAGGCTGCAAAGGCATAAGATACCCCCACACAACATATGTACTTGACGACGGCAACAGGCCGGAAGTCAAAGCGCTTGCGCAGCGAATCGGGTGCGAATATCTTTACCGCACTGAAAACAAGCACGCAAAAGCTGGCAATATAAACGAAGCGTTAAGAAAAACAAAAGGCGAGTTCGTTGTGGTCCTTGATGCTGATATGGTGCCGCAGCCGGATTTTATTGATAAGACAATAGGTTATTTTGAAGATCCAAAAGTGGCGATCGTCCAGCTGCCACAGGAGTTTTACAATCTTGATTCTGTGCAGCACAGCAAGACGTCCTATCAATGGCATGAACAGCAGCTGTTTTACCATGTGATACAACCGGGCAAAGACAGGATAAACGCGGCTTTCTGGTGCGGCAGCCCTTCCATCATCCGCAGAGATGCCTTGGAAGATATAGGAGGGGTCGCGACACAAAGCGTCACAGAAGATTTTCTGACGTCTATCAGGCTTAACGCCAAGGGCTGGCAAATACGCTATCATGATGAAGTACTGGCATATGGGATAGCGCCTCAGTCGCTTAACGCATTCAATGTGCAGCGGCTTCGCTGGGCGCAGGGCTCAATGAAGATATTTTTCAGCAGCGACAATCCGCTTTTTAAACGCGGACTGACGATCAGGCAGCGGCTGTCGCATTTTGCGGCCATTTTCACATATTTTGATGCTTATCAAAAACTCATTTTCATTCTGGCACCGCTGGTGCTGCTGGTTACAGGAATGATGCCTGTAAAGGTGACAAGCGGTTATGAGTTTCTGCTTCATTGGGTGCCGTATATCTTATTAACCACCTTATCAATAAAACTGCTTGGCAGGGGGTATTTCAAGATCTTTGCCGTTGAACAGTACAATATGCTCAAAATGGTGACTTTTATCAAAGCCTCGCTCACGTTTTTTCTGCCGAAAAGAAATATATTCCGCGTGACGCCAAAAACGGTCGAAAAATCGCTGAAGAAACAAGACAGGAGAGAACTCAAAATTCAGATCGTGATACTTGCAGTGATCGCGCTTTGTGTTATATATGCCGCGGTCAATACAGCGTGGGGCATTGTCCTGACATACAGCAATATCCTTGGCGCATGGGTCGCGATGTTTTGGGCTTGCTTTAACGGTTTTGTGCTGTTTTTTGCTTTGCGAAGCGTGCTCAAAAGAATGTATGACCGGCAGGACTACCGGTTTCCTGTCAAGATGAGAAGCCAGCTTTATATCGGGGGCGCGGCGTATTCACTGACTGTGAGCGACATCTCAAGCGGCGGGCTCAAACTGAGCGGTATCAAGACAAATTTCTTTGAAAAGGAAAAAAGAGCAGATTTGTGTTTGCCAGACGGCAGCACCATAATACCGGGAACCGTCGTTTACAACAAGAAAGAAAAGGACGGGACAAGCAACGTCGGGATACGGTTCCTTGATCTTTCTGCCGAACAAAAAGAGAATCTGTACAGTTTTATCTATGTGAAAATACCGCGAAAGATGCAGGGCGTAAACTTGACGGAAAAAAGCCCGGTTGCTGAGAACGGTTCTTGCCCGATCGAAGAATCAGAGTTCCAGTTTTCTGTCATTGATTCATAAAAGGCGTCAGCAGTTGCCCTCGTACACATAGCGGAGGGATGCGCGCGCCACATCCGCAAGTGCGCAGATGGTGCTTAAGGGTGTCGGGGGCGTGTCCGTCATTTTATGCCTGGGGAAATAGCGCGACACATGAAGCGGTATTTCTTTACCGACATCGGAAAGCCATCCTGAGAGCCGGCGCATTTCGTCCTCGCTGTCGTTTTCGCCGGGCACGATCAGAGTGGTCACTTCCAAATGGCAGTACTGTGCGGAAAGCTCGATTGTGCGCTTGACGGGCGAAAGGCTGCCGCCAAGCTTTTTGTAAAAACTCTCCGTGAAACCTTTAAGATCGATGTTCATGGCGTCAACAAACGGCAGGAGAGATAAAAGCGGCTCTTCGTTGATATAGCCGTTGGTCACGAGCACCACCTTCTGGCCGTTCTGTTTGAGCAGCTGCGCACAGTCCATCACATATTCATAGCCAATCAGCGGCTCATTATATGTAAACGCCACGCCAATGCTTTGCGGGCAGTCAAGCGCCTGCTCAAGCAGCGCATCGGGCGAAAAGAAAGAGCTGCCTGCCCGCGGACAGTCCGCCCCGGCGATTTCGTAGTTCTGGCAAAAAGGACAAGAAAGGTTGCATCCGAAGCTGCCGACGGAAAGTATAAAACTGCCGGGAAGAAAACGCCTCAGCGGCTTTTTTTCAATGGGGTCAATGGCCATCGCTGTGATATGGCCGTAGTTTTTGCATATGACCGTACCGCCTCTGTTTTCACGCGCACGGCATAAACCGGCGCGCCCTTCGGCAATCATACATTGATGCGGGCATATGTCGCACTGTATGCTTTTCAATTTTTACCCTCCTGCGCTGCGTGACGCACCACTTCAAAGCGCTCCATCTTGTGGCTTTCTTCTTCACCGATATGCGCCTTTTGCAGTGCGATCTTCACCTGCTTTTGCGGCGTATCGATACCCTCAAGATTCGGCAGAAGCAGGCCGCGCCGAAAACCGCTTGTTACGATGACGCCGTAGCGCTTCGTATCAAGCTCATCCAAAGACGAAATGGGTTCGGACTTTCCAAGAATATCCACGCTGTACACAAGCTCGGGCAGCTCATGTGCTTCTACCACGTCAAAACGCGGGTCTCCTGTGCCCGCACTGACGGCATTGCGCAGGATCTCCTGTGCGACTGAGGGCTCGACGGGCGAGATGGTGCCGATACAGCCGCGCAGACGTCCGTGCTTTTTGAGTGAAACAAATACGCCCGCACGCCTTTTGCGCATCTCATCGGGCAGGCCTTCTGGCAGCTTGGCCTGTTTGCCCGTTTTGACATACGTTTCAAGAGAAAGGCGTGCAAGCCGTACATAGGCGTCTTCGTCATTTTTCAACTGTGCGAGCTTTTCTTTGTGCGCTTGCTCATAGCGTTCAAGAAAACGCCGGTGTTCGTCAGCGCCGCCCGTTTCAAAGCCGCAGACAGCGTAACCCACGCCGAAAGGCCCTTCATACGAGTAAAAATAAGGGGAGACTGCGCGTCCGTCCAGTACACCGGCCAGCTCGATGAAACTGCGCAGGCCGCACTCTGCGGCGGCATCGAAAAAAGATTCGTCAAACTCGAGAAATTGTGCAAAATCACCGCTTTTCATGATCGCTGTGCATTGGGCATCGAACTGTGGGCCTTCCGGGGCATATCCGTAGGGGCCGCTTGCACTGAGCTTGTGCGAGAGATCTCCGCTTGCGATGAACACGGCGCGGCGGCCAAGAGCCTTAACCGCTTTGGCGACGCACTGCCCGAAGCGGTAGTGATCCGCATAGGGCAGGCCGGACAATGATACGCGCACGAGATTGTAGCCCGTATAGTGCTGATCGACAAAATAGAGCGGTACCAGCGTAGCATGGTCAAGCTGCTTGTCTTTTTCCCCAAGCGTACCTGCGCGGATGCCGTCTTCAAAGGCCGTATCGCTGATCTTAGCGACCAGTTCTGTGTCATAGTTTTTCTGCATGCGGACATCATGCGCACCGAAACGGCCAAGGTCTCCGGCTGCGGTTTTGCCCGGTGAAATGTGTATATAGTCTCCGTACATCACCGAGTGCGGCGTTGCAAGAATGATGGTATCAGGTTTTAATGCCGCGATCCTGCGCGCAACCTTTTCGAGCGCGGCGGTAGTGGCCTTGACCGCCTTCTCCTGGCCTCTGCCGACAGCGGGCACGATGAGCGGCGGGTGTGGCATGATGCATGCGTATTCTATAGCCATATCCATCCCCTCCTTCTGCGCCTATTGTACCACTTTGACGGCAGGAATAACAGATAACAGGGATTAAAACAGGAAATGAAAGAGCAAAAAGATATTCTTAATGATAAGCATTATTGAGCAAGGTTTTTTCTCATATTTGCCTGTACCCTGTGAATACTAAACACATAAAAATATTGGAGGAAACAGCATGATACGGACTGACCTTGCTATGGAGGCGGCAGGCATAGAACAGCAGATACCCGGCGTTGAAGTATTGGGTGACGATGTGGCACAGGGCATTCACCGCGTGCGTGTCACAATATCGTCTCAGGAAGGCGAAAAAGCGCTCGGCAAAAAGATGGGCACGTATGTGACGATAGAGGCGGCGCAGCTCGCGCAGGGCGACGTGACAGTGGACGAGGCATGCGCAAGAACGCTGGCGGACGAGATCAAACACATGGCAGGTGACGCTGTCCGCGGGCCCGTGCTTGTCGTGGGGCTTGGCAACCGCAGCGTCACGCCGGATGCACTCGGCCCCGCGGTGTGCGACGCTGTGTTTGTCACAAGGCACATGCATGAATACGCACCGGACGAGATCGATGAACGTATCGGGAACGTGAGCGCTATATCGCCGGGCGTGCTGGGCATCACCGGGCTTGAGACAGGCGAGGTCGTCGAAGGCGTGGCCAGCCGGCTAAAGCCCGCGCTCGTTATTGCTGTGGATTCGCTGGCCTCACGCAGCATAGAGCGCGTACGCACCACGCTGCAGGTGGCTGATACGGGCATTTCGCCCGGTGCGGGCATCGGCAACAAAAGAAAAGCGCTCGACAGGCAGACGCTTGGCGTGCCCGTGTTGGCCGTCGGTGTGCCGCTCGTTGTGTATGCGTCCACCATAGCGCAGGACATTTTGAATGCAGCCTTGGATAAAACGCCCGCCGATATCTCGATAAAGCCCGCATTACAGCGCATGATAGCGTCGATGGCAGATGCACCGGGGGCTGATATGATCGTGACGCCCAAAGAAATCGATAAAGTGGTCAGAGATCTTGCGCGGATCATAGCTGATGCGCTCAACCTTGCGCTGCACAGCAACTTGACGCTTGAGGAAACACGGCGTTATATGCACTGAAAAACATGCGTATATATCTTCACAGCGCTGCATAGCCTTGTCTTAAAGGAGTGCAAATATGATGACATACAGACCATCGCGCCGTGACAGACCAATGAAAAAAAGAGGCTGTATAATAACAACGGGAACGCCGTACTCTTTTGTGCAGGCAGTTTTGGCGGCCGGCATTGTTTTAGGGTTGATGCTTTCTGCGGTTTTTGCGGCAAACGCGGGGGGTAAGCCTATTCGTATGACTGCCGCCGGCACTTCTAAGCTGCCCGAACGCATCGACGCATCTGGTTACGATGCCATATTCGATGCTGGGGTGATAGACCCGCGGCTGATACTCGGTACAGAGCTGCCCGTGATATATGGCATGGACTTAGAGGAGATCAGCGCGCAAGAACGTATTGAGGCTGATCTGCCGCAGACAGATATTTTCTTTGATGTGCTGCCCGACGATATCAAGCTGGAGATACTAGGGTTCGCGAACGATGTGCCCAAAGAGTTCATTATTAATGAAAAAGGCCCTCAGATACTCATCTACCATACCCACACGCAGGAGGCATACCGCCAGGTCATAGGAAAGGAGTACGTGGAAGCATCGGCATGGAGAACGGCTGAGATCGGCAGTTCAGTGGTGGCGGTGGGAGCAAGGCTCAAAAAAGAGCTTGAAAGCCACGGCTTTTCAGTGATGCATAACATGACAAACCACGAGCCGCCCAAGCTTGGCACCGCTTATACACGTTCGCTTGAGACTATGAAAAAATACGAGCGGGACAATGCCTCCATCAGTGTTTTCATTGATGTACACCGCGACGCCTACGGAGACATCGCCAAAGGCAGCCAGGATTATGTGATGATAAACGGGCAACCCTGCGCACGCATTATGTTTGTGGTGGGCACCGGCGAAGCCCACAGCCAAAAACCCAACTTTGAGTCCAATTACAAGCTTGCACTCGCTGTGACGAATCAGCTCGAATCAATCAAAAAGGGCTTTACGCGCCCTATCCGCGTTAAAACAGGACGGTATAACCAACATGTTTCAGATATGTGCCTGTTGATTGAAGTGGGGCATAACGCCAACTCGCTTGAACAGGCGCTCAATGCCACGCGGTATATAGCGCTTGCGTTGAGCCGCGTTCTCGAGCCGAAAAAAAGTTGAATTCTGCTGCTTTGGTGGAGTATAATTGAACCATCATATATCGGCGGAGAGAGAATGAACAGCAAACCCATCGGTTTTTTTGATTCGGGCGTGGGCGGTATCAGTGTGCTCAAAACCGCCCGTGCGATCATGCCCTTTGAGAACTTCATCTACTACGGAGACGATCTCAACGCACCTTACGGAGAAAAAACAGAAGAGCAGATACAGCGCCTCACATTGGCAGCCGGTGATTTTTTGTACAAAAAAGGTGTCAAGGCCATCGTGATGGCCTGCAACACCGCCACGAGCGCGGCGGTCATTATGATGCGTGAGCGGTACAGCATCCCCGTGATCAGCATGGAGCCTGCGGTAAAGCCCGCACTTTTTGCCAAAGGCCAAATACTCGTGCTCGCAACACCTGCGACTGTCACGCAGGCACGGTATTTGGGGCTGATCGAACGCCTTTGTGCGCAGGATCGGGTGGTAAGCGTCGGGTGCAGCGGGCTTGTCGAGTGCATTGAAAATGGGCGCATGGGCGAGGCAGATGTGCACGCCTGTCTTGGGCAGTGTATCCCGGCGATTGGCAGCGGTCATATCGGTGCCGTGGTGATCGGCTGCACCCACTATTCGTTGGTTGAACCGCATATAAAGAGCTATGTCGATCATGCGTTTGATACAGACTGTGTTGTTTTCGACGGAAGACACGGTACAGCGCGGCGGCTGGAGCAGGTTCTTTTTGAACAGGGACTACAGACCGAAGGGCCTGCCCCGGGCAGCGAGGCTTTTTTTTCATCATGCGGAGACAAAAGCATACAAAACTTCGAAGCAGTTTTTCATCATTTTGAGCCATGATGATATTCATGTAAATTGATTGATTCAAACTATATATTGTGTTATTATTTTAGCTCATAACATAATACGGTAGGCAGGAGGCCGAAATGGAATTATCGCAGAACGCGCGTGTGGTGCTCGAACGCCGTTACCTGAAAAAAGACGAGAACGGTGTTTGCGAACGCCCGGAGGATATGCTTATGCGCGTGGCAAGCACGATCGCGGCACAGGACAAACAGTATGGCGGTGATGTGGAAAAAACGGCGCAGGCATTTTTTGATATAATGGACTCTTTGAAATTTATGCCCAATTCGCCCACACTGATGAACGCAGGGCGCGAACTCGGGCAGTTGTCCGCGTGTTTCGTGCTGCCTGTGGAAGACAGCATGGAAGGCATATTCGACAGCTTAAAAAACGCAGCGTTGATACATAAGAGCGGCGGCGGCACGGGTTTTTCTTTCTCGCGTATCCGGCCTTCGGGGGCCAGCGTGCAATCAACGGGCGGCGTGGCGAGCGGGCCCATCAGCTTTATGAAGGTTTTCAATGCTGCCACGGAAGCCGTTAAGCAGGGGGGGACGCGGCGCGGAGCCAACATGGGCATACTGCGCGTCGACCATCCCGATATCTTGGAGTTCATCACCTGTAAAAGTGACCTCTCTGAGCTGACCAATTTTAATATCAGCGTAGGGCTTACTGAAAAATTTTTAAAAGCCGTGCTGGCGGATAAAAAATACGATCTTATTGACCCGGCCACACGCAAAAAGACGGGCAGCCTGCGCGCCAAACAGGTGTTTGAAACGATTACTGATATGGCGTGGCGTACCGGTGAACCGGGCATCGTGTTTCTTGACCGCATCAACAAGGACAACCCGGTACCGGCGGCGGGCGAGATCGAAAGCACAAATCCATGCGGAGAACAGCCGCTACTGCCATATGAGAGCTGCAACTTGGGTTCGGTCAACTTGAATGTGTTCGTTCACGGAAGCCAAGTGGACTATGACACACTCGGCGAAACGGTCAGGACGGCGGTGCACTTTCTTGACAATGTCATAGATGCCAACCGCTATCCGCTCGGGATCATTGAAGAGACCACGAAGAGGATGCGCAAGATAGGCCTTGGTGTGATGGGCTTTGCGGACATGCTTTTTAAGCTGGATATTCCCTATAATTCGCAGGAGGCGATAGACTTAGGCCGGCAGATCATGGCGTTTGTGCAGAAAACTGCGCGGGAGGCGTCGGCGGCTTTGGGCGAAGCGCGCGGCAGCTTTGCGCTTTTTGAAAAGAGCGTTTACAAAGAGCAGGGATTCGGCGCCATGCGCAACGCAACGGTAACGACCATCGCGCCGACAGGTACGATTTCCATCATTGCGGGCGTCTCAAGCGGGATAGAGCCGGTTTTCGCCATTTCTTATGTCCGGAACGTGCTTGACAACGACAAGCTTATGGAGGTGCACCCGTATTTTGAGCAGACAGCCAAACAGCGCGGTTTTTACTCAAGCGAGCTCATGGAAAAAATCGCTCAGGCAGGTACGCTGCACGGGATAGAGCAAGTGCCAAAAGATGTGCAGCGCGTGTTTGTCACCGCCCATGACATCACGCCTGAATACCATGTCCGCATGCAGAGCGCGTTTCAGCAGGCGACGGACAACGCCGTTTCAAAGACCGTCAACTTTCCCAAAACGGCAACACGGGACGACGTCTCACACGTATACAGGCTTGCATACGAACTCGGCTTAAAGGGCGTGACTATCTATCGTGACGGCAGCCGTAAAGGTCAGGTGCTGAGCGTCGGCAAAGCAGAACTTGACGAAAAAGGCACAATGATACCGCGCGAACGCCCGGAAATCACAAAAGGGATCACGCAGAAGATCAAAATCGGCTGCGGCAATCTTTATGTTACGGTCAACTACGACACACAGGGCATATGCGAGGTGTTCACCAATGTGGGGCGCGCAGGCGGCTGCCCGTCGCAATCCGAAGCCACAAGTCGGATCGTCTCTATGTCGCTGCGGGCAGGTGTGGATGAACAAAGCATCATCGAACAATTGCGCGGTATACGCTGCCACTCCACGCTCAGGCAGAAGGATCTGAAAGTTTTGTCTTGCCCGGATGCTATAGGGCGTGTGCTGGAACGTGTTGTCAGGATGCGGGGCGGTGAAACGACAGGCAGCAGCCCCGTCTCATACACCAAGTGCCCGGATTGCGCATCGCCGCTTGAACATGAAAGCGGATGTGTTGTCTGCCGGTCGTGCGGCTATTCCAAATGCGGCTAATCGAGAGTGTATTGTCTATTGTGCAGGTACGGCACCTATAATATAAATTTAATATGAAAACGGACGGTCATATTCGGAACAAAGCTTTTGTTTCTCACGTCATATTATCGAAGCTGTATAAGGATGTTTAAGATGGATTGCAGGGCTGCACAACAAAATATAGCTCTTTATATTGAGGGTATGCTTGAGGCCGACGATACGCGGCAGCTTGAGCAGCATCTTGATACTTGTTCCGTTTGCAAAAAAACGCTTGATGAAGCCATAAGGTTAAAACATGCGCTCGGCACGCTGGCTGAAGTAGAACCGCCGCCCGGGCTTGCAGAATCGGCCTTAAGAAAAGCAAGAAAACGGCCTGTTTATGCTTACGTGACTGCGGCAACGGCTGTGGCTGCTGCCGCGGTCGTTTTGGTGGCCGTATTTGCAACGGGCGGTATCGGCACGGACAGATCCGAAGCGATGCCAAAGGAATCACTGATGTTTTCTGCGGATTCAGCTTCCGAGGAATCACTGACGATGGAAATGGCACCCCGCGAAGCGCCAAGGGATTTTGAGGCTGAGGGCGGCATGGCCGAAGCCTTGCGCGACGAAGCCGAAGCGCCTGCCGATGCCAAGACCGAAGATGAAAGCACCCGCAGTCCGCGGTCTTATGACAGCGAGCCGATTTTTGCCGCTTTTTTTGGGGCGGATTATTTCAAACCGGCTGTATTGCCGGACGGAGCCAGCCTTGAGGCCATCGCAGATACCAGCTCATCTGTCCTGTTCTCATACCGTCTTGCAGGCGGCGAATGGTATTACTTTGAATGGCTTTACAGCATCCAAGCGGGAGGCGCACAAGGCGAGATTATGCGGGTTTACGGCGGCCTGGAAATGTTCTCTGAAAATAATGGTTATTATGTGTTCACCGACAACACCACGAAGACCGTCTATTGGGAGCAGGAAGCGCAGGTGTTTCGCCTGGTCACACCTGCGCCCTTAGACGATATCACGAAATACGCTTCTGCTGTCAGGCAGCAATAAAAAAGCCGGCTTATGCCGGCTTTTTGATCTACTCTTCTTTTTGGTCATCATTTTGTTTTTTCTCATCAAGTTCACGCGTCATAGCCGCGATCTGCTGCTCAATGGTCATCGGCCCGTCATACGCATCATCGTCCTCGGTCTCATCAGCCACTTCGCTCTTTTTTTCTTCAGGTTCTTTGGGATCAGGCAGACGGATGGGCTGCAGCGTGCCTTTTTCCTTACGCTTGAAATAGCGTATCGCCGGCACGATGATGGCGGCAAGCAACAGCAGCACAAGTGCTGCGATGACCATGATCTCAGCTTGCACGCTCCAGTTTAGCGTATTGAGCATCGAGATCACAAAAAAGATGATGCCTGCAAGTACGCCCACCATCAACGAAAGCGAGAACAGGCCGAGCCTTAGGCGGTATCTGTTTTCAATGGAGCGGCGCCCAAGCATGACCACCAGAAAAACCGCGACAAACACATAATTGAGGATATCACCTTCCGGCACGTCAAAAACTCTGGGCAGATAAATCGCGGCGACGAGCGCGGCGGCTGACAACAAGCCAAACAAGACCTGCAGGATACGAAGCTGCTTATCTGTAAACTTGCGTTTTCCAGCAGCTGTAGAATTGTCTGTGTTCATTTATACACTCCTTGATATTTTCTTAGGCTATTATGGCACAGTTCTCTATTGATTTCCACCTTAATCACTAAAAAACTTATTTATTTTTCAATACCTTTCTGTTAGAATAAACGGGAATCAAAATTAATCAGTGAAATATCGATAAGAGCTGGTTGGCGAAAAGTTGGAGGAATGGTATGAAATTTTACGGCACGGGAGACATAAGAAACGTGACATTGGTCGGTCATGGTGGCGAAGGAAAGACGACTTTGGCAGAAGCCATGCTTTTCTGCAGCGACGCGATCGACAGACAGGGCAAAACGGAAGACGGCAACACGGTGATGGACTTTGATCCTGAGGAAACAAAAAGACACATCTCTTTGAGTTCTGCGATAGCTCCTGTTGAATGGAACGGCACAAAGCTCAATATCATAGATACGCCGGGTTATTTTGATTTTATTGGTGACGCAACATCGGGCTACTACCTTGCCGACAGCGCTCTCATCGTGATCAGCGGGCTTTCCGGATTGAGCGTCGGCGCGGAAAAAGCATGGGATGCCTGCAGCGAAAAGCATCTTCCAAGAGCGTTTTTTATTAACCAGATGGATAAAGAGCATGTTGATTTTGACAAGACAGTTGAAGCGTTAAAAGATAAATACAGCACGCGCATCACGCTGATGCAGCTGCCCATCGGCCAGGGGCTTGAGTTTAAAGGCATTCTCGATGTTGTCGATATGAAGGCTTATGCTTTTGACGGCAAAAAAGTTAAACCCATCGATGTGCCGGCCGACCTGGCGGACAAGGCGGCTCAAATCAGAGAAACAATGATCGAAAATGCCGCTGAAAATGACGAAGCTTTGATGGAAAAGTACTTCGCGGGTGAGGAGCTCACAAAAGAAGATATTATCAAGGGTATTAAAGAAGGTATCGCTTCTGGCAGCGCGGTTCCGGTATTTGTTGGGGCGGCTGCGCCGCATCTTGGTATATCGCTGCTGCTTGACAGCCTTGCTGCGCTCATGCCGTCTCCTGACAAAACGATCAGCACTTCCGGCAAAACCCCGAAAGGCGAAGAAGTCACCTATACAGCGGAGGCAAAGCAACCGTTTGCAGCGCAGGTCTATAAGACCGTGGCGGATCCATTCGTTGGGAAGCTCTCTGTTTTCAAAATCCTCGGCGGCGAACTTGCTGCCGGCAAGGCCATCAAAAATGGGAACACGGGCAAGGCGGAGAAATTCGGCCAGATATACGTGATGAGCGGCAAAAAGCAGGTCGTTGTTGAAAAACTGACGGCAGGCGATATCGGCGCACTGGCCAAACTGCAGCACACCGAAACCGGAGGAACGCTCTGCGACGAACAGAACGTCATTGTGTTCCCGGATATCGTGTTTCCCGAGCCGTGCATCTCTTTGGCTGTGACGGCTAAAAAACAGGGAGAGGAAGAAAAAGTATTTGCCGGCCTGCATAGGCTTGAAGAGGAAGACCCGACTTTCAAAGTGATAAAGCAGACGGAAACCTCGGATACGCTGGTCAGCGGCCTTGGAGAGCTCCATCTTGAAGTCATCTGCAAAAAGCTGCATAACAAGTTCGGGGTGGAAGCACAGCTTTCCGACCCTCAGATACCATACCGCGAAACCATTAAAAAGAAAGTCAAGGCACAGGGGCGGCATAAAAAGCAGTCGGGCGGACATGGCCAGTTCGGCGATGTGTGGATAGAGTTTGAGCCGCTTTTCGATTCGGCTGAGCCGTTTGAGTTTGTCGATAAGATCGTCGGCGGCGTTGTGCCGCGCCAGTATATACCTGCCGTCGAAAAGGGGTTAAGAGAGAGCCTTGTGCGCGGTGTGCTCGCGGGTTATCCGATGGTCAATATCCGCGCGACGCTTGTGGACGGATCATACCATCCCGTGGATTCTTCGGAAATGGCTTTTAAGGTCGCCGCTAGCCTGGCATATAAGAAAGGCTGCGCAGAGGCCGGCCCGACGCTGCTTGAACCTATCTACAAACTTGTCGTCACCATTCCTGATGAATACATGGGCGATATCATCGGAGACATCAACCGCCGCCGCGGCCGCATACTTGGCATGAACCCCATCTCGGGCGGCCTTCAGGAAGTTTCGGCTGAAGTGCCGCTGGCTGAAGTATTCAAGTACGCGACTGATCTGCGGTCAATGTCGCAGGCACGCGGCGCGTTTAAGATGACGTTCGAGCGCTATGAAGAACTTCCCGGGAACCTGGCTGAAAAGGTCATCGCGCAGGCCAAAAAGGATGCGGAAGAAGACTAAACACTGTCATCAATGGAGCTGCCCGCTGTATTGGGCGGCTCTTTTTTGATTTTCAGTGAAAAATGTCATGCCGGATAGTAGATTATTGTTGCCAGCCATTGTATAATTAAAAGAAGAAATTAACCAAAAGGAGTGATGCCAGTATGATCCGTTTGATTTATGGCAAGAAAGGTAGCGGAAAATCTAAAAAGCTGCTCAGTATGGCAAATGCAGAGGTCGAAAACGCAAAAGGAAACATTGTCTATCTTGATGACAACAACCGTTGTATGTATGACTTAAAACACCAGATCCGTTTTATCAACACATCTGAATACAGCATCGACACAACTGACAAACTCTATGGTTTTGTATGCGGCATACTCTCCCGTGATTTCGATATTTCTTCAATTTACATAGATGGCCTTAAAAAAATGGCCAGGTACGACAGCGAAGACTTAAAAACGCTGCTTGAGCGGTTCGACATTGTCTTCGAAGGCATTGACGCGTATATTGTGGTCAGCGGTGATGATGAAATCCCCGGCCATCTGAAAGAGTTCATAATGAATTAGAAGAACGATATCTGCGCAGGCGGAGAACAGCCTGCTGCCTGCTGGCTGTGGGCGGCGGTCCCGTTTTGCGCGGTTTTGTTGTGGCAGAGCCGCAACAGGTTTGGCATAAACACGGAGGGCTTGGATGAAACTGGTCAGCACAAGAAACAGTTCAGAACGCATAAGCGCATCGGCGGCGATGCTTGCGGGCATGGCACCGGACGGCGGGCTTTATGTGCCCGAAACATTTCCCCAAATACCTGAGCTAAGTGAGAAGGCTGCGCTTGATTATCCCGTGCTCAGCGCACGTGTCCTCGGCCTCTTTTTTGATGAAATAAAAGGGATTGAGGCAATCACAAGAGAAGCTTACAAAAGCTTTGGGCATCCGTTAGTGGCGCCTGTCGTCAAAACGGCATCTGGCGAATACGTGCTTGAGCTCTGGCACGGCCCCACGCTCGCGTTCAAAGACATGGCGCTTTCCGTGCTGCCGCGGCTTATGGCTGCTGCTATGGGAGAAAGCGGAAATTTGCTTATTCTTGTCGCAACATCAGGCGATACCGGAAAGGCGGCGCTGGAAGGGTTTTGCGATGTGCCGCGCACACGTATCGTTGTTTTTTATCCAAATGATGGCGTTTCAAACATGCAGCGTCTGCAAATGGTGACGCAGGAGGGCAGCAATACCCATGTGATGGCGGTGCGCGGCAATTTTGATGATGCGCAGAATGCTGTCAAGGCCATGTTTACCGATGCCGTGTTCAATGCGCAAGCGGCACACAAAGGCTACAGCCTCTCGTCCGCAAACTCCATCAATTTCGGGCGCCTCGCGCCGCAGATCGCGTATTATCTCAGCGCCTATGCACAGCTTGTCGCGCACGGCGAGATCAATAACGGTGAGCGCATCAATTTTGTTGTTCCCACCGGCAACTTCGGCAATATACTTGCCGCATATTATGCCAAACGAATGGGACTGCCTGTTGCACGCCTCATCTGTGCGTCCAATAAAAACAACATACTGACTGATTTTTTCAAGCAAGGCAGCTACTGCCTTGAAAGGCCGTTTTTCAAGACCATGTCGCCCTCCATGGATATACTGATATCAAGCAATTTGGAGCGCCTTGTTTTCGAGCTTATGGGCCGTGATGCGACGGCAGTCTCGGCTATGATGCAGCGGCTTAAAGAAGAAGGCCGGTTTGATATACCCAAGGCCATGCAGGCTGCACTTGAAACCGACTTTTACGCGGACTGGTGCGATGAGGACGAGACGGCACAGACAATCCGCCGGATGTTTGAACAAAAAAACTATCTCCCGGATACGCACACTGCCGTGGCCATGGGCGTTTTTGAAAAATATAAAAAGCTTGGGGACCGGACAAAAACAGTGATCGTCTCTACTGCGTCTCCGTATAAGTTCCCCGAAGATGTGCTGTGCTGCCTCGGCGTGCAGGCGGAGGGGCTCACAGGTTTCGACGCAGCGCGGCGCCTTTCCGAGCTGACAGGCTTATCCCTGCCGCTCAAGATTGCCGCGCTGGAAACAAAACCGGTACGCCATACGGGGGTTTATGAGAAAGACGCGCTGCAAAAAGCTGTACTCGGGGTGATCTAGATTGTACACTGCATGCTTTGAGGTAGTGCTGCATATACCTTGCGCAGGAAGCTTAAAGGAACGGCGCAGCGTCGTACGCAGCTTGAAAGAGCGTATCAGGAACCGCTTTAATGTCTCCGTCATCGAATGCAGCGAGGACAACAAATGGCAAAAGGCGCAGCTTGGGTTCGCGCTTGCCGCTGTCAGCGCAAGTGCCGCGCTGCAGTCTAAGCAGGATATTATCGCTTTTATCAGTGAAGATGGCAGAGCAGACATCATCGACACAGTCATATACGGGGAGGACACATGAAACAGACCATATTTTCGGGCGTGCAGCCTTCAGGCGTGCTGACCATCGGCAACTATCTCGGCGCCATAAAAAACTGGGTCAAACTGCAGGACGAATATGACTGCTATTACTGTGTGGTGGACATGCATGCGCTGACGGTACGGCAGAGCGCAGCGGATCTGCGCAAACGCTGTCTCGATACGCTGTCGATGCTGCTTGCTGCCGGTCTGAGCCCGCAGAAAAACACGATCTATTTTCAGTCGCACGTGCCGTGCCATGCTGAAATGATGTGGGTTTTGTCGTGCTATACCTATATCGGAGAGCTCTCGCGCATGACACAGTTCAAAGAAAAGAGCGAGCGCCATGCGGACAACATCAACGCAGGGCTTTATACCTATCCCGTACTGATGGCGGCCGATATACTGCTGTTTGGCACGCACCTTGTGCCCGTGGGCGCGGATCAAAAACAGCATCTTGAGATCACACGTGATATCGCACAGCGTTTTAACAACTTGTACGGCGATGTTTTTACCGTACCCGAACCGTATATCCCCAAAGCAGGCGCACGCATCATGAGCCTTTCCGAACCCACCGAGAAGATGAGCAAATCGGATGAGAATGAGAATGCGTACATCTCCCTGCTTGATGCACCTGACGCTGTGCAGCGAAAGATCAAGCGCGCCGTGACAGATTCGGACGGGCAGGTGAGGTTCTCTGAAGACAAGCCGGGCGTCTCTAACCTGATGTCGATATACAGCGCCGTGACAGGAAAAAGCTTTGGTGAGATCGAACGCGAATGCGAAGGCCAGGGCTACGGCGTGCTCAAAGCGCGTGTCGCAGATGCGGTCTGTGAAGAACTTGCGCCTTTGCAGAAACGGTTTGCCCAAGTCCGCAGCGACAAAGCCTATCTGAGCGAAGTGATACAGAGCAATGCGGAGCGGGCCTTCACCAACGCTTCAAAGATGCTGCGCAAGGTGTATAAGAAGATCGGCGCCGCGCCCAAAAGCATTTGATTGTCCAACTCGAGAGGCCAGTTTTTTGAGTAAGAAAAGAGGGCTTGTGTAAAAGCCCCCCATAACAACATTCGCAGTACACACGGTTTGTGCATATGTTGGTGCTGTCACATCATGACTTTTCAGCTGATGCTTTTTGTGACGCCGGGAAGCGTGCTTAGCACTTCGCAGGACCGCAGCCGCAGCCGGCACCAAAGCCGTCTCCGCAGCAGCAAAGGATAATGAGAATCCATATGATGCAGCTGCACCCGCCGCCAAAGCCCGGGCCGCAGGCATCTCCGGCGCCGCCAAAACCGCCGCAGCAGCAAAGCAGCAGAATAATCAGCCAGCAACAATTGCCGCCAAAACCGCCAAATCCACAATCATACCCCATATATAGCATCCTCCTTGATAGATTAATAGGTATCCCCTAGTTTTAGGCTCAATCTATACTACGCAGAAGGCCTTTTTTTGGTGCATGTGTGCTTTTTGTACGGTGCAGGTTCCCGCGTTGGAAGCGCTGGGCTTAAACACCGGAGTATACAGTCTCTCTACAGGTTATGCCGGCAATAAAAAGAATCGTCTGATGCGCATAGCACAGCATGGGGAAAAAACGATTTGATACGAGCAATTAAATAAAAATAAGCAAATTCATACCGTAACAACAATGCAAATATGAAAATATAATATTATAGATATATCATAATGGAGGGATAAAATTATGTGTTGTTATTGCAACAGGCGTTATCAGCTTTGGCAGCGGCAGCAACAAGACCAGGCTCAGGCTCAAGCGCAGTCGCAGGATGCAGACCAAAACCAGAAGACGGTTTTCAAGGAAATCGGCAATGTGAACATCAATATCGACAACGAGAATATCGCCGTAGCCTTACTGGCCATCCTCGGTTTTTTTACAGGCACACTGGACGGCGCGGGTGTCCAGTCCATCATCAGCAGGTATCTGCCAAGCGCAAAGGCTGCTCAATAACAGTTTGACCACAGTACACTTTAAAAAGAATCATGCTGCACATCAAGGCTGCTGTCTGGTCAGCAGCCTTTACATTTTGAGCTGACCGGTTACTCGGGCAGCGATTTTGGCTCAATGCCGTCTATCCGCGACAGCTCTTTTTCAATACGGCGTGATTTTCTGGACGCTTCATCAAGATTGTTCTGCGCGGCACAGAGGCTGCGCTGCGTGCGGTCTATGGCATCGGTGAAGCCTGAAAACGCCTTGCGCGTAGCGTCAAGCAGCTTAAGCACCTCGCCCGACTGTTTTTCGACAGCAAGCGTGCGAAAACCCATCTGCAGACTGGAGAGAAGGGCTGTGAGCGTGGATGGGCCGGCTATCGTGACACGGTATTCGCGTTGGCACACGTCGGAGATGCCGAGCGCAATGGCATCAGCGTAAAGGCCTTCGGTTGGCAGGTACATGATGGCGAAATCCGTTGTGGCAGGAGGCAAAATATATTTTTCGCTGATGCGCTTTGCTTCAAAGATCAGGCTTTTGCCGAGCGCTTTGAGCGCGTTTTTTGCAAGTTCACGGTCGCCGGTGCTTTGCAGCTCCTCCTTGCGGATAAAGTCTTCCATCGGAAATTTTGAGTCAATGGGAAGCAGCATCTTGTCGTCGTTTTGGCCCGGGAGAACGATGGCATATTCCACGTGTTCGCGGCCGGTGCCGATCACAGCGTCTTTGACATACTGAACGGGGGAAAGCATGGCGGAGAGCAGGCTGCCAAGCTGGGCTTCGCCGAAAGTGCCGCGTACCTTAACATTAGAAAGAACACGTTTCAGGTCGCCCACGCCCGCAGCAAGAGTACGCACTTCGCCCATGCTCTTGAACACCTGCTCGAGCTGATCGGAGACTTGTTTAAATGAACCCGTCAGCCTTTTTTGCAGCACTTCCGAAAGCTGCTCATCCACTGTTTTACGCATTTGCTCAAGCCGCCGCTCGTTGGCATCCGACATATCTTTTAACTGTCTTTCAACCGCGCAGCGCAAACTTTCCATACTGCCAAGGTTTGCGGCTGCTGTATCCGAAAGGGTTTTAGAAAAACTCTCGCCGAGCACGCCGAACATTTCCACCACTTCACGCCGAAGCCGGTATGCGCTGTCTTCGCTTTGCTGTTTCAATTCGCCCACCAGCGTCAATAGCTTGGCCTGTGCGCCGCTTAAGTCTGTCTGTTGTTTTTTCCTTGACAAAACGGCAACAAGCACCGCTGCGGACAGAGCAAGGCTTATGCCAACTGCCGCATAAATGAATGCATCCATACAGTTAATAACCTTCCTTTCCGCATTCAAGTATAACACATATATGCACGTTTTTTGGGACACCAAGCACAAGGAAACTTAGATTTGAAGGAATATATGATTGATTGAGGCTGGTTTTTTTGCCCGGTATTGCGACAAACCTTGGGGTCGCGGTGCAGTAAATGCGGGGGTTCACCCGACAGAACAATAATTCATCCGTCATTCTGCACAGTTTTTGGGTGACATGACCCTCTTGGATTTATTGATAGGCGATAAATATTTGTTGACTTTGGTAAGATATTGTGCTATTCTCTCAAAAAACGGAGGTGCACGATGGGCAATCGCGGTTGGAACATCCCTTTGATCCTCAAAAGGATGATCGAATGTCTGATGATATTGGGTGCTCTGCTTCTCATTGCCTTGCCTTATTTCTGGTTGTTCGGGCCTGATGGTGTCAGAAACTTTTTTGCAGGCCACTCGAAAGATCACCTGGTGACATTTTTGTTTTTGGAGTTAAGCGGCATCATTTGCTGGTTTATATTGTTTTATTTACGAAAGCTGCTCAAAACGGTGATCATTAGCTCCCCGTTTGAGTACTGCAATGTCATGTATTTGAAATACACCTCTTACCTTTGCGCCTTGGCTGCACTTATTCTTCTTGCCAAAACTGCCGTGGATTTCTCCCCAATGACACCGGTCGTTGCAATTCTTGCGATATTATCCAGCCTGTTTTGCCAGACGCTAGCAGCCGTATTTGACAAAGCCATACGGCTCAAAGACGAAAACGATCTGACTATATAGAAAAAGGGAGGCAGACGAGTGGCAATAGTTGTAAACGTAGATGTCATGATGGCAAAACGTAAAATTTCGCTCAATGACCTTTCTGAGAAAGTGGGTATCACGAAAGCGAATTTGTCCATATTAAAAACAGGCAAGGCAAAAGCTATTCGCTTTTCCACACTCAATGCGATATGCCAGGAGCTTGATTGCCAGCCTGGAGATATATTAGAATACAGGGAGGACCAGAATGACTGATACGAATTACCTTTATGAGTATTTCTTAAAGAACAGTCCGGCAGCGGATGACCCGGCTGACGAGGATACGGAAAAAGACAGCGAGAATCAGTAAGGGCAAAAGAGGAAGTTCAGTAAAAGCAAAGAATAGCCTTCTTTGCTTTTTCTTATTCTATTGGAAATTACGAACGGGGATTATTTTTTTAGGATTTTTAATTTTTCTGATGCATTTTTCTTGTTTTATTTAAAACCTGACCGGAAACTGCATGATGTACAAATCGAAAAATGCAGATGCCGCGTTATCGCTTTTCATTCCTTTACCGCCTTTGCATAGGGTTCACTGCACGATGCTTTTTGCGGGGGCATTTGTTTTGACTCATTTTGGGGATTCTTAACGATTTGGAGGGTATCCGATTGACGGAACAGACGCGGTGTGGTATGATAGGAAAAATTAAAAGGGAGTAGCTTCCAAACGATGGTGGCCCGGTTCGTCAGCCCGCTGCATAAAACAGCCGGCCGTGCCGTAATAGCAAGACTTTTAATGCGTTTTTTGCATTAGAAGTTTTTTTAGTTTGAAAGGAATTTGCGGATGGTTTTGACGGTATTATATTTCGCCCTGGGTTTGGCGCTCATCATCAAGGGTGGCGACTGGTTTGTGGATGCTTCAGTCTGGGTTGCCGAGAGAACGGGCATGCCAAAGATCTTTATCGGCGCAACGGTGGTCTCGCTGGCCACAACGCTTCCTGAGCTTTTTGTATCTGTGACGGCTGTCGCAAAAGGCGCTGTCGGTTTGGGCATCGGCAATGCCATCGGTTCGGTCATCTGCAACACCGGGCTTATTTTGGGCTTGTCCGTATTTATCCGGCCGCCGCGGATCGAACGCGCACAGTTTATATTAAAAGCAGGGTTCATGGTGCTCTCGCTTGTTATGCTGCTCGTGTTTTGCCTTGACAGCATCATCAGCATTCCTGAAGCGCTTGCGCTGCTGGCGGTATTCTTTATCTTCCTATATGTCAGCCTCCAAAGTGCAAGAATGAGCAACGAGCCAACCGAAAAAGTTCAAAAACAGGGCAATACCGCGCTAAATGTGCTCAAGTTCACAGCCGGAGCGGCGGCGATTGTCATCGGCGCGCAGCTGCTTGTCAGCAACGCCGTCATTATCGCTTCAGCTTTGGGCGTTTCAGAAGGCATCATCGGTTTAACGGTCATTGCGCTCGGCACCTCGCTGCCTGAGCTGGTGACGACGGTGACGGCATTGCGCAAGAAAGAAAGTGCCATCGGCGTCGGCAATATTTTAGGAGCGAATATCCTCAATATCTGCCTTGTGCTCTCCGCAAGCACATTCGTAGCGGGCAGGCTGACGCTTGAGTCGAATTTTCTGCCTGTACTTGCGCGCGTTATGCCGCGAACGCTGTATATCGATATTCCAGTCGCCGCGCTGCTGTTTATGCTGCTGCTTATCCCGCCGCTTATTTTCAGATCAAAACTGAAGCGTTTTCAGGGCGTGTTGATGCTGGGGGTGTATGCAGGCTTTATAGCGTTTTTAGCTGTCAACATCTAGGGATCCCATTCCCGCTTAAGAAGCACTGATATGATTGCCGGAACTAAAAGCCTCTGTTATAATCAAACAATGAAAACACATGAAGAATTCATGGAACAGGCCATTGTTATGGCACAAAAAGCTGCAAGAAAGGATGAGGTGCCGGTCGGCGCCGTCCTGGTCTGCCGGGGAAGAGTGATCGCACGTGCAGCGAATACTAGGGAGACCGCAAAAGACCCTCTTGCGCATGCAGAAATGCTCACGATAAAAAAGGCATCGCGACGTCTTGGCGGATGGAGGCTGCCTGACTGCACTCTTTATGTCACGCTTGAACCCTGCCCTATGTGCGCGGGCGCCATCATCAATGCGCGCATCAGCGATGTGGTTTTTGGCGCTTATGATCCAAAGGGCGGTGCATTCGGGTCGTTATATAATCTGGCTGAAGGGCGGCTCAATCACACCCCGCGCATCGTTGGCGGCATTCTTGAACAGCGCTGCGCAGAACTGCTCAAAACGTATTTCCGTAAAAAAAGACATACGGTTTAAACGATCCATAAAAAGCATAAGACCGCTTGAGCCTGTTTCACAGACAGGCTTTTTGTTTATCAATAAACAAGAACGAATCTGGAGGGAAGCCCTTGCAAACCTATCAAAGTCTCGAGCCTCACGATAGAAAACTATACGACCCTTTTGAGCCCTTTTTTTGTGAACAGCTAGGCATGTTTGAATCACTCGGGATCGCTGAAGACTGTTGTTTCGTATGGGAAGCTGATCTTAAATCAGGCATGATCGTCAAAACGAATATGGACAATAATACTCACACCCGAATGCAATACGAGGATTTTTTGCAGAAAATCCGCAACGATGATATTTTGAAACTGGAAACGCAGATCAACGCTGATTTGGGGCAAAGCCGCCGTACAATAGATGTGAACATACATATAAAAGCCAACGGTGCATATCGGCCGCACAGGATCAAGGGTATGATCTTTGACGGCCGCACAGGCTGCTATGCGGCAGGGTATGCTTATGATTTGGAGGCTGCCAGAGCGAAGACCGCCAAGCTTGAATACCTAAAGACTCACGACCTTCTCACAGGTCTTTACAATACGCAGACTCTTGAAGCACAGTTCAAAGATATATCAAGATATGGTATGTATCCGCAGACATTGATCGTTGCGCATATAGACTGCTTTAAGGAAATCAACGATGCGCTCGGATACCATGCGGGCAATACACTTATACAAAACGTAGCAGAAGTGGTGCGCGAATGCTTTCTTGATGCAGAGATCGTTGCACGGATAGGAGGCGGAGAGTACTGTGCGGTTTATGCAGGCAAAAGCTTGATGGAGACAGACCATAAGATCAAACAGGCGCAGATGGCTCTTCATGGCATGTATCTGAACCTGATCAAAGCGGAAGTCAGCTTTGGATACGCTGCAGCAAACCAGAGCAGTGATTTTTCTGTGCTTTATAAGCAGGCGGCAAAGAAGATCATTCACAGCAGCAATGCACAAAAGATATTATCCAACAACTCAGTTATAGACAGCATAAATCGCATCATTGAAACCAAGTCGGGTTGGGGCAAAAGGCAAACGAGGCTTTTGAGCCTGTCTGCGCAGATCGCAAATCATCTTGCGTGCAGCGAGGAGTGTATCACAGAGACAAAGGTGCTGGCTAAAATTGCTGATATTGGCCTTGTCGGACTTGAAGACAGGCTGCTTATAAATCGCCTGAAGCTGGGCAGAGAAGAGCTGGCCGAATATCAAAAACACATAGAAATAGGCCGAACCATCATCAGCAGCACAGAAGAGACCGCCTTGTTTGAGGGGCTCTACCTTGACATTTTCAAGCGTTATGATGAGTGGAAAGACGCGATCGCCCTGCCAAGCCGCATTATTGCAGTCGTTATTGGCTTTGACGATATGGTCTCTGCAGGCGGTTCTATTTGCTATGATGGCATAAAAAGCAGACTTAATGAAAAACGGTGCAGCGAATACTGCCCCGAAGTTACCGATGCCATATTGTCCGTGGCAGCTAAACACTACATATAACAACTAAGATGACTTTTTGCGGTATTTATATAAGCTCCTTTTCCGATTTTGATTCGGATTTTTTTTCTTTGACGAAAACTGGCTGTGCGCTCAGAACAGGGGATTCTTTTGCATTGCCGATCAGGCATAGGCCTTTAAAATAAGCCCCTTGTTCTATGGCAAAACTGAGGGCAGAAAGATCGCCGACCAGCTTGGCGCCGCTGATCATTTGCACTGTGCCGTTGGATTTGAGGTTTCCGATGATTTCGCCCGCGATGTTGACATCTTTTGCCGACACTGTACCTTCAATGCTGCCTTCAGCGCCCACAGTCACATTGCCGCCTGCATTGATCTTGCCCTTGACGCTTCCGTCGACCCGGAGACCGGCCATGGTATCAATGTCACCCACAAATTGGGTGCCGGGGGGAATGGATGCATCCGGGAGATTCTTTGCAGCGCGCTGTTGTTGTGTATCTGTAAATTTTGCCATCATGGTCTCCTTTATTGTTCAATTAGTTTGATATACTCATCCAGAATCTCGGCTTTAGAGTAAGATTCAACGATCTTATTTTGGTGCACGGGGCATATTGCAGAGGTCTCATGCACCCGGCTTTGAAAGAAGTGTATGCAAAAATGGCCGTTAAAGTTGTTTGATGAGTTATAGTTAGATGAATGAGGCATGCCGTTCATTGAAGCCGCAAAATAGCGGTCATCGATCTTAACCCATATGGCGCGCCTGTCCCAGGACCATCCTCCGCCGTAAAGTTGCTTGATAACAGCCGCATCGGCGGCGGTAAGAGGCTCGCTGTCGGCATGGTATGAGCCGCTGATACGGCGGGCATTAAAAGTCATGCCCGTTTCGACATCTATGATCAAAGCCTCCTGTAAACGGGGGAATACCTGCGATCCGCCATCAAACCAGCTTATAAGCTCAACACGGCCGTTCTTATTGCCGCTTTGCAGTTCTACGGAAGATGTGAATTCAGTGGTTACAACCTCAAGCCATGGATCTGACATGCGCGCAGCATCGTCAGACTCGGCGGCAGACACTTCATCACCGCTGACCGGCGCTAAGTTGAACCAGTCGCGTTCGCTTTTCATCATTTCTACCTCTGACAGCATGGCACTGCCCTCTGTGTTGTTTGCTGCTTGCCAAGCAACCAGAATACGCAAATCATCAACGGTATCGCTGAGCTTACTGACCGCAAAGTAAGCGCTTACGCCTGCATATGCGCCTATGCCGGCCGCGGCCACAAATAAAAAAACCAAAGAGAACATCACATATTTTTTGATACTGATAAAAAGAGGCTTTTTCTTTGCACGGTCGCTGGTCAGTGTGATGCAGATCGTTTCAGTCAACGGATTGCCTTTGTTTCTCATTATTCTGTTATCCTTAAAAATGATTTCGCTTTTTAATACCACATGTAAGCAGTCTTAAACACTGTAATATTTTCCAGTCACGCCTTATCGAAAAACGCCTCTGTGCACTTAAAACTGTCAAACAGCTCAGTGTGAGCCGCATAGTTTTCTTCATAGACTTCAAAAATCAGCGCGCCGTTGTAACCTGCGGTTTCAAGGGCGGTTTTAAAAGCGCAAAAATCCATGCAACCGTCAAACGGCAGTTTGGGAACAATGCCGCGGGCACTGTCATACGCATAGTCACAGATATGGATATTCGCAAGCCGCGAAGCAGCCGGCGCGATAAAATCTGCTGGCGCATACCCCGCCTGAGCTGCCTGTTTGATATCAAGCGTAAACACAAGGTTGTCGGTCTCAAGATAAGGCGCGATTCTTTCAGGAAAACAAGGCTGGTCATACCAGCAGTAATGGACATTTTCCCAGGCGAGGCGTATATTGTAGGCCTTGGCGAGCTCCGCCAGCGGGTGAACACGCGCGGCCACCGCTTCGTAATCAAGCAATAATGACTGAGATTTTTTCAAGTGGACGGGACCGTGAAACACATATATTCCCGCACCCAAGGCCGCACCCGCTTCAAGAACCGATTCAAAAATACCAAGTGCCTCATGCCTTGCCCTCTCATGCCGCGAAAAAAGCTGGGGTTCAAATGAAAGAGAGTAAGCATGAACAGAGAAGATGTCCACACCGCTGTCACACGCGCGGGTTTTGAGCTCGCTGACAAACGGTTTGCGGTATTCAGAAAAACAGCTGAAAAAGACCTCCAATGATCTGACGCCCATGCTGCCTATCAGGCTGACAGCATCTTCTATGTATGTATGCGGAAAAAAACAGGCTGTTGACATGCCAAATACCATTTTTGCCCTCCATTTTGCATTATAACAGCTAATAAAAAAAAATAAAACAACCCGTTTGACACAATTAGCGAAATTCTACAAAGGGAAAACAAATAAATAGCCGAATATTAAAATATATAGATTTTCGGATGTGGGGTCATAGCTATGAACAAGATATATGTGGTCATAGGAGGCAACGTTGGGGGAGCAAGTGCTGCAGCCAGGCTCAGAAGGCTTGATGAGTTTGCAGAAATCGTTGTTTTTGAAAAGGGCCCGTACATCTCTTTTTTCAGCAGCGGTCTGCCGTATTACATCGGCGGTGTCATTGAATCACAAGAAACACTTGCGCGCAGTTCTCCTGAGAATTTCTACAATAACCTTGATATTCACGTTAAAACCATGTCTTGCGTCACGGCTATAAACAGGTACGAGAAGTGTGTCTCCGTGAGCGATTTGAAAACGGGAAAAACGTATACGCAAAAATATGATAAGCTGATCATCGCGACAGGCGCCGATCCAAAAAGGGATGACAATACAAAAGACCTCAATGGCTTTTTTACGCTGAAAGATATGGACGACATGGCGGCGATATTCGCCTTTATCGAGCAAAACAATGTACGGCGTGTGGCTGTGATCGGAGGCGGCGATATCGGGCTGGCCGTTGCGGAAAATATATCAAGGCGCGGCATCAAGATCTGTATCATTGAAAAACGCTCCCATGCGCTGCCGTCGTTTGACGCGGATATGGCGCAGTTCATTAAAATGGCGCTGGAGAACCATGGTGTTGCGCTTGTCAAAAAATCCACTGCGGCCGCGTTCCATGAGGCTGCTGAGGGCCTGCGCATAGAGCTGGCTGACGGGCGGTTTATTATCGCAGACATGATCGTACAGTGTGCAGGCATGCAGCCGCAGATACAGCTTGCGCAGGAAGCCGGTCTTGGCATCGGCGTGACGGGCGGAATCATCGTTGACGAGCACCAGCAGACCACCGACAAGGATATTTATGCTGTTGGTGACGTTGTGGAAGTGGAATCACCCTACGGAGGAAAAATACTCATATCACGCGCTTCTCCCGCAACGCGGCAGGGACGAATCGCTGCTGATAATATCTGCGGGATCTGGTCAAAGTACAAATATACGCTCGGCGTGACGATCCTAAAGCTTTTTGACATGTGTTTTGGGTCGGTCGGCTTGACGGAACGGCAGCTTAAGGAACGCGAGATCAAATATGAGAAAATCTATGTTCGCGCGCTTTCGCACGAGGCTTTCTTCCCGGGAACGGATGTTTTGAACATCAAGCTCATATTCGACAGGCGCAGCGGCCGGATATACGGCGTACAGATCGCCGGAAGGACAGGTGTTGACAAACGTATCGATGTGTTCTCGACCGCGATGCGCGCAGGGCTGACAGCGGATAAACTTGCCGAGCTCGAGCTGGCTTATGCCCCGCCGTTCGGTGCCGCGCGGGACGCAGTCAATTTAACCGGTTACGCAGCAGCCAATGTGCTTTCGGGACTAAGCCAAGTGATCCACTGGCATGATATCAAGCGCCCGGGCAATGCTGTGCTGCTGGATGTGCGCCCGACTTCTCAGCATGAAGCGGGTACGATCGCCGGCTCGCTCCATATACCGCTTGATGAATTGAGGGCACGCATGGACGAGCTTGACAAAAAGGTGCCGGTTATCGTTTTTTCACAAAGCGGTCACCGTTCATATACGGCAGAACGTATGCTGCGCCAGCATGATTATGAAGTGAAAAACCTGTCAGGCGGTTACTGCCTGTACGCGCTTTTCAGCAGGGTGAAATGATATGGATATTACAAGATATGAAGCGATGGCGGCAAAGCTGCGGATACTCGGACATCCTGTCAGGCTGTGTATTGTCAACGGCTTATCAAAAAAGGGCTGCCATGTCAAACAGATCTGCGAAACCCTTGGCATACCCCAGCCCGTCATCTCGCTGCACTTATCAAAACTCAAGGCGGCGGGCATCGTAGCGGGCGAACGCCAGGGCAGCTGCGTCTGTTACCGAGTTGTCGACAGAGCGACGATGCGCCTTATCGAGATGCTGCCTAAATAAAAATTTTGCAGCTCAGGCCGTTGTTTTGCCTCCATGTGGGGCATTCATAGACACCGGAAAATTTGAGAATCGCAGTGCAGATCAATAACCTATAGCTACGGCGATCATCAGGAAACCGACAGAGAGAACCATGATCACGAGCTGTATTCCAATGGTGAATTTAAACCATTTGGGGTAACTGACTGTCGTGAGCCCAAGGGCGATCAGCAGCAGCGGGTTGGTGGGGTAGAGCACGTTCAAAAAACCGTCGCCGAGTGCATAGGCAAACACGCTTGTCTGCCCCGAAACACCTGTCATGGCGGCAAGCGGCACTATCAAAGGCATGATAAGGAACGCTTTGGCGGAAGCTTGCGACACGAAAAACTCAAGCACAAGCACGGCTGCGTAGATGATCAGCACGTTGATAAAAGGGCTTGAGCCGGAAACGGCGCTTGAGGCAGCATAAAGGAGTGTGTCCTGGATGCCGCTGTCTGAGATGATCGTAGAGACGGCCATTGCCATGGGTATCAGCAGTATACCGGGCGCAATATCCGCGATGCCGCGGAAAAATGTCCGCATGATGCCTTTATAGCCTGCAAGAGCTGCGCCGGTTGTGGACGCTATAATAAAAATCACCGCGATCACGATCATCGAATAATCCGCGACACCCAAAAATGATGCCGAAACAAGATATGCAAACATCAACGCCATCAGGATGCCTGTCAGCAGGATGGGCGCTTTTTTGAATTGTGCGGCTTGCTTTATCTGTTCGGGAAACAGGCGGTACTTCTCTCGCCTTGCCGTGTCCGCATCGTAAACAGAAGAAGCCATAGGGTTTTTGTCGAGCTTTCTGGCATAACATATCAGAAAAACCAGCAGCACAGCATAAACAGCAATGAAAAAGAAGAGCCGGAGCAGCGTGCCCGAATAGAGCGGCACACCCGCCAGGCTTTGTGCAATACCGATGGAAAACGGGTTATAAAGCGCAGCTGCAAATCCAAAGCCCGCAGACAGAAGGCTTATTCCAAGCCCCATCAGGCTGTCCCAACCCAGCATGAAAGCAAGGCCGACAGCCAGCGGCACAAGCGGAATGATCTCTTCAAGTATGCCGAAAAAAGAGCCTAAAAACATGAACACGAACGAGATCACGGCAATGAGCAGATATTTCTTATGATACATTTTTGCTGCTATTTTTGCGATAACGGCGCGCAGGATGCCGGACTTGTCAAGCAGTGTGAACGCACCGCCTATAAGCAGTATGAAAAGCATAATGCTGATCATTGTGATATTGGGTGAGCCTGCAGGTGCAAAGGCCTTGATGATACTAAAAAGTATATTATATACGGGATATTGGCCCGGCTGCGCTGTTTGAGTGTACGAACCCGGAACAACCGCCGATTTGCCGTATCCGTCTTCAACGCGCTCGTATGAACCGGGAGCGACAAACAGGGTCAGGCAATAAGAAAACACAATGAGCGCAAAAACAATGATGGCCGCCTTGATCAAACTTTTTTTGTTTATCTGAAAGCTCGATGCGTTGCTTTGCATGTTGTTCCGCTCCTGCCTGTCTGTATGGTATAATTATGCGATACAATGAGAACGAATGTCAATACGAAGTCAGCCGGAGGGGGGCGAAAATGGGTAAATATCCAAAAAGGGCGCGTACATTGCTGCTGCTTGAATACTTTTCGCGTTGTACGGACGAGCAGAACCCCAAACAGCTCTGTGATATACGCGATTATCTTTTCCAACAGGGCATCGAGGCTGAGCGCAAGGCACTTTATGCCGATATTGCGCTTTTACGTGATCTTGGCTATGATATCGTAAAAACAAATGAGCGAAAAGCCGCTTATTTTCTTGGGCAAAGGCCCCTTGAGATGGCCGAGGCGCAGATATGCGCGAGCGCTGTCTCCGCAGCGCGGTTTGTGACTGAACGAAAATCACGCGAACTGATACGAAAACTAGGAGATCTTTTCGGCAGCGCGCAATCCGCGGAATTCCGCAGCCGCATGGAGATGGCACGCACGCAAAAGACACAGAACGAAGAGATCTATTACAATGTGGACAGGATCGTCCATGCGCAGGCGGCGGGCAAAAAGATATCCTTTTTGTATTTCGAATATATGCCGGACAAAACACAGCGTTTAAAGAAACAGGGGCAGCGTTACTGCGCCAGCCCGTATACGCTGATGTGGTTTGAGGACGCGTATTATCTTATCTGCAATATAGACAAGTATGACAACCTCTCGCATTTTCGTGTGGACAGGATGACCCGCGTCGAGATCGAAGATCAGCCGCTTCGCAGCATCGGCGAGGTGTCAGAATACAAAAACTATATCGATTTTGATGAATATCATAAAAGTGTGTTCAGCATGTTTGGCGGGAAACCCCAGAATGTGCGCATCCGCTTTTCCGATGAGCTGGCCACGGCTGTTTTTGACCGCTTCGGGCTGGATGCGGATGTATCCGACATCAAAGAAGGCAGTTTCACGGTGTCCGCTAACGTGCGTATAAGCCAGGGATTTATCTCGTGGCTGTCGATATTTGGAGATAAAGCAAAAGTGCTTGCCCCTCAAAGCCTGTGCAGCGATATCCGCGCCTTTATTGACGCGCTTCACCGTGCTTACTGCTAAAGATTATTCTCATTTCTTTTTTTCATACTTTATGACTAATCTCTGCTTCAAAATGCTTGTTTTGGTTTATCAATAATTTATCAACAACCCGCTTTGCACCTTTTTGGGAAGCAGTAAGGAGCTTATGCTGTGGAAGTCATCAACCACCAGCCGCAGAATAAGAGCGCGCAGCAAACGCAGGCGCAGGATATTATTGAACCAATCTCGCGTGATGCATCGTATTCTGTCTTATATCAACAGGACGGCGTGTTTCTGGCAACAATCAAGGAAGAGGGCGAAGGCCTCGTGCTTGACCACCATGCAACTGCGTACGATTTAAGCCGCCTTGGCATACAAGGGCTCAATATGGACAGCTTAAAGGCTGCTTTGCGGAGGGGCACGGCAAACCAGAAAATAGCCGAACCGCAGGAACAGCAGACGGCGGATTCGGATGTATATGTTGAAGTTTCTTCTGACGGCATGACAGCAGCTTTAACGCTTTTTCCGCCCGTGCTTTCCGGGCAGACAAAATCGCCCGATGAGGTGCTTGCCCTGATAAGGGAAAAATGGAAGGTTGTTTTCGGTATCAATGAAGAACTGGCGCGCGCTGCTGTGTTAAGCCGCTCTTACAGACGGCCCCATGTGTTTGCATACGGACAGCCTCCTCAAAAAGGCAAGGACGGCGCACTCATTTTCCATTTCAGCACGAACCACAGCATTGCGCCCAAGATACTTGAAGACGGAAGTGCGGACTATAAAAACTTGAATCTGTTTGAGAGCGTTGCGGAAGGCGCGGATGTCGTTTCCTCTGTACCTCCCGAGGAGGGCATTCCCGGATACGACGTGACGGGGAAGGAGCTTCCGGCTCAGAAGGGCAAAGAATACAGACTACCCAAAGGCAAAAACGTCAGGCTTTCGGAAGACGGCAGATCGCTTCAGGCAGCCAAGAGCGGCCGTGTTGACTACATAAACGGCCGCGTTGAGATTTCCGATGTTTTCAAAATCAGCGGAGACGTGGACATGGGCGTCGGCAATGTTTCTTTTGAGGGTGATATCGTTGTCGCGGGCAACGTGATCTCAGGGTTAAAGCTAGAAGCGTCAGGCATGATTGAAGTACACGGCTATGTGGAAGGCGCTGAGCTGATTGCAGGCAAGGATATCGTTTTGAGAAACGGTATGCAGGGTATGAGCCAGGGAAGGCTGGAAGCCGGGGGCAATATCCTGGCCCGTTTTATTGAGCGGGCGACAGTTTCTGCAAAGGGCGACGTGATGGCAGACTATATCGTTCAGTGTCTTGTGACCGCCTGTGGTTCAGTCACACTCAAGGGCAAATGGGGCAAGCTGCTCGGGGGTGTTGTGCGTGCAGGAAAAGAGGTAACAGCGCAAATCATCGGCGCTCCGTCGAGTGACCGCACGCAGCTTGAACTTGGCGTTTTGCCTGACGAGCGTGCCAGGTATACGAAACTTGATGCGGAAAAAGGACAGATCAAAGCGCAGCTTAACAGGGTCAATAATATACTCGGGGTCATGCCGCAGGCTGATCTGCCGCCGGAAAAACAGGCGGTACGGCAAAAGCTTGCAGATGCGGCCGCGCAGCTCAATGACCAGTACAGTGCGATATTGATCGAAATCGAAGAATTGCGGCAGCTTTTGAGTACGAACAGCGGCGCACGCATCAATGTGCTCAAGTGCATTTATCCCAACGTGCGTATACAAATTGATTCCAGCGTGATGACCACCAGTTCTTTGATAGAATTTGCCACTTTTCGCTGCAGGGACGGCGAGGTGCATTTCACGGCATGTGAAGTCAAGAAATAACAAAAAAAGCTGTGCAGTTTCAGAGAGCACGGCTTTTCTTATCTCCTTTTCTTTATAAAAAGAGTATACCTATTGAAACACATCGGTATCAAAGCGATAGCCGTCGCTAAAATCATAGGCGGTGTCCGGCGGTATTTCGCCAAGCAGGCTGTACAATTCAAGATAAAGCGTGACGCTCAGTAGATTTTCTGAGGATGGCTCAGCCGAAGTTTCTTCTGGTTCTTCTTCCGGGGGAGCCGCCGTTTGCGGCGCTAAGTCCGTATCAAACGCAGAAACAATAAGGCCTGTCACTTTGACAAAGTATTCCCCCTCTGAGAAGGCCGTGAGTATTTTTTTGATACCGTCGTAATCGGCTTTCATAACAACAGTGACGGGACAGGCGTAAAGTTCACCCATTTGTTTTACTTGAGAGAACAGGTAGGTGATCTTCGTGCCGTATCTGTTAATCGTCTGGTCAAGATACACGAGCAGAGGCGGTTGATCAAAGCCCTGCGTGATGTTTGCGCTTAAGGTCTCAAGTTGCGCCGTTTTCTCTTCTATTTCAGCAGCCAATGTATTTTCGGTGGACATTAGCTGCCTGTTAGTCAGGACTTGCACTTCGCTTTCTGTAATATTATTATTTATCTCACTGATGTCGTCCATATAAGGCTTGAAAAAGAAAAAGTAATAGAGGCAAAAAAGCGCAATAACAAGTAGGATGAGGATCAGTATTTTTTCGCGTTTAGAAATACTCATGGCTGTGCCCCCCCATTATCAAAACTGCCGGCTTCATCGGGTTTCTCCTCATCGGCCGCAATTGCCAAAGCAGCGCCGCTCAAAGGTACCGGCAGCGTGGCGGTCAGCGTAAACATGGCTTGTTTCGTCTGGTCGCTCGGCGATGTGCTGTTCGATAAAAAGACATTGGAAAAAGCGCCGGAATTGCGGAGCTGCAGCAAAAAGACAGCCAAAGTGGTATCGTCCGGCGCGGTACCTGAAATACTCAAAATGTTGCCGGAAAACGTTAATTGTGCAAGCTCCGCGGTACGGGGCAGCGAACGCTCAACCGCAGAAAGATAGGAAAGAATGTCTGAACGCGATGCGTGAAGCGTTTGCAGGTCGGAAAGCTGGCTGCTAAGCTGAGCGGCCTGCCCCATAGTCAGATTCAGGCTTTCCTGTGTGACGGTCGTCATCATAAGCTCCGATTCAAGCGCATAAAGCTTGAGTTTCGCGCTGGAAAGTGCGCGCAAAGGCAGGACAATGCCCGCCAGCAGAATAACGGCTAAGAGGATCGCAAACAATACATAGCTGCGCTTTTTGCCGGAGCCATCCGCGATCTTGCGGTGTTTTAGCAGATTGATGTCTTTTTTCATTTTTGGTCCTCTCTAAAGGTGGCTGCATAGGCATTGAGCAGAAAGGCAAAGCCCCTGCTGACGGCTTTTTTATTGGCTGGCGCAAAAAGGGCCGCTGCGTTGTGCACCGGAATATCTAAGTACTCCTGCATGTATGCCTCAAGCCCGGGCAGCAGAGCGCCGCCGCCCGCAAGAAACGCAGCTGTGATGGGCGATTTATTGCGGCTTTTGTAGTAGTCCAGCACACGGACAACCTCATGAAGCATGGCATCGACTTCATTGACGACAGCAGACTGCATTTGGTTGTTTGGGTGCTGCCCGGTCAACAGGTTTGCTTCACGCTTCGTGGCTTCTGATGCGAGTATATCTTTGCCCGTTTTTGTGGAAATGGCTTCCGTGATGGTCTGGCCTGAACGCCTGATGCTGTTGCTGACGTAATAGTCTCCATTGTGATAGATGCTCACCCGAGTCGATTTTGTTCCGATATCAATGAAGCAAATGCCGCCTTCAACCGGAATTTTACCGCATTGCTGATTGTATTTAAGCAGTTTTTCTCTTGCATTTTCGCAAGTGTCGATGATACTGAGCCGCAAACCCGCTTTGGAAAGCACTTTTTTGAATTTGTCTATCATTCGCTTGTGGGCGGTCGATACCAGCACGCTGTACATTTCGATGTCGTCTTCTTTGACCGTGCCGACAATTTTGTAATCTATATGGTATTTGTCAGGGCTGACAGGAAGATACCCCGACATCTCGTTGATTATGTTTTGGTACAGTTCATCTTCAGGCAGAATCGGCAGCGTCAGATGGCGGATGATGATATCGCTTCCGCTCAAAACTAGCGTGCATTTACCTGACGAATGATGCGATTTTTTCCTCGCGGTCTTGAGTGATTTGATAAGGGCATCATCGTAGACGATGCTTAAGTCTTCAAGGCAGCCTTCGGGTAATTTGTGCACCGCAAATTTTGCTAAGCGTCCGTCAGCCGTTGTCTGCACGATTTTCAAATTCGCGTTGCCGATATCAATTGCAACCGCTGCTGTTGGTTTTACTGACAATGTGTTCCTCCTTATTGTCGGCCTATAGCTGTGACGCTTTGGCTGACGAATACGCTGTCATCCAGTACTGTGTTTCCTCCATCGCCAGAACCAGAAAACAAAAATTCATTTTTTGAGTCCTGTAATGCGTCATTTATTACAGATTGCGAATAGGTGATATTCATTGTATCATCTTCACCCGCCGGAGGGCCATAGTAGACATTGCCTTTTGCGAAAAGAGAGCCCTCCACAGAGCAGCCCGATGTAATTTTTACATGGTTGACAGAGTAGATGATTCCCCTTATTTTGCCGCTTCCGATATTTATATCGGATGATGAATATATCACACCTGCTAAATTCGCACGTATCAGAGTGATTGTCCCTGCGGCATATACGCTTCCCGTGTTTGTCGCATCTGTCACCGTGACGTCGCCGTTGGATTTTATAAGGCCGTTGTTATTTAAATTGGAAACGGAAATGTTGCCGTCGCATGTGATATCACCGTGGTATGAGCCGCCGTTTATGGTCAGGTTGCCGCGGCAGTATATATCGCCATAAAATGCGCCATTGCTTATGTAAAGATCGCCGTCGGCATAGATGTCTGCGTATACATTTCCAATGCTCGATATCGATATATTGCCCTTCCCGTGAATGATACCGCCCGCAATGCCGCTGCCGCTCATCGAAAAGTTTATTCCTGGTGCGGTGGTTATGTAGATATCTCCTGCAGATCCTGCCGTATAGTTAAAACCGTTTTCAGTGATATATACGTCGATCCTTGGGAGCACAGGATCCGAATAGGAAGTGTACAGTGCCACATCGGACAGAGAATCACCGGCATGCGGATCAATAACCAGTGTACCATCTGTGTGCCTGAAGCGCGAATTATTAGGGTTTGCGTTAAGCTCGCGCAGCTCTCCAGCGATGACGTTGCCTGCGGCGTTCATTTTGTATTGGGTATCAAGGTCGATGGCGCCGCCGACATAGAGCACAGTGTTCGGGACAAACCATGAGTCTGATTTAAGGTCTAATCTTTTTACGATAACGCTTCCGTTGACCATATACTGCGTTCTGTCAGCTGTGGTTGATGTGGTTGAAATAAGAAGCTCTCCCGCCTGCGTCGCCGAATCATAGCTGCCGACTGAAAAGGAAGTTTCCGTTACGGCTGCGTTGATTCGCGGCTCGGAAAACGAGAGGCTTGCATTGGAAGTGATGTTGGCAAAAAAGTTTTCATACAACGTGTTGTAACCGGTGCCGTATGCGTCAGCCATGGCTGCATAATAGTTTGATACCTCGTGCTTAATATGTTCGATTGCGCTGTTGACGCCCGCTTCCGCCGCATAATACGCGTCGTTTGTCGTGGCATCCGCCACATTGCTTTTGAGCGTCCCCATTGACATGGTGGTAACAGCGAGCCCGAGCACGAGCAATACTGTGATCGTGACCAGCGCCATGATGAGCGCCGAACCTTTTTTTCCGGAAACAATACCCATTATATGCCACCCCGCTTTTTAAAGGTATTCAGCCTGCCAGCGACAAAGATGTGGACATTTCTGAACCTTTGTTATTTCTTATAGTGATGTGCAACAGGTTATTGTTGATACTCGCCTCAAAATATATGATACCTCTTGCGATCACCGCATCGTTGCGCAGAACCTCGTCTCCTGTAAGGCTGTAAGTTCTGCTGCCGATGGTCAATTCATTGCTGGAGCATGAAATATCTTCGCTGTCCGTCAAACGCGCTATATTGGTGATTTCAGAGAGCACCTGCCTTAGGTTTTGCTGCTCATCCGCCGACTCTGTGTTGATAGAAAATAGCGTCAGCCCCTGTCCGAGAAAGGTGAACATCAATCCCGCAACGACCACTATAAGCGCAACCACGAGCACCAGCTCGACCAGAGTTAAACCTTTTGTCTGCTTTCCTATCATGACCAGTTCCTTATACTGATATAGGCTTCGGACTGCGCAACGGGCGCTGATGCGCCTGCCTGATCATACACACTTGCCGTGACATGGACAAGAGATGTATGGCCCGCGATCACATTCTTGTGCTTGACGCCGTCTCCCGCAAGAATCACCGATGAGGCGTTTGCGTCTGTACAGTAAACAACGGCTTTGCAGCCCTCGCCAAGATTGAGCGTGGGAGAGGCGCCGGGCGGCATTTTCATCGCATTGACGACCAATACACAGTAACTGTATGCAGCCGTGCCAGAGAGCGTTGAGCCGTCGCAGGAAAGCGTATACGACCCGGCCGACACACTCAGCGATATCTGAGCCGGGATCGCGGCGTAGAGCTGCCATTTGCCGTCCGGCATCACGGCCAGCATTTTGCCGTCCTCAAGAAGCAGCAGATGCGCATAGACAAAGGACGCGGAAAAAAGATTTCCCGCGGAACCGTGCGGAGCAATCGAGGCTGAGAGATAATAATCTCCTGCCTGCTCTTTTAATGGCAGGCTTGCAAGCGCCTGCGGATAGGTTGCGGTATCGAGCTTCTCGATATAATCCTGCGCGATGTAGTTGGCATTCAGTACGTTGCGTGCAGCCACATCTGTTTTGACGGCCTGCAGGTATAGGCTAAGCAGCGGCAGTGCGACCACACTGAAAATAAAAACCGCAAGAAGCACCTCGAGCAGCGTAAATCCTTTTGTTCCTTTGGTGCTTTTTTTCATCCCATCAACCCCAGGTACCAGTCTATCAGCTTGTTACCGAAGAAAATACTCGCGGTAACACCCAGCGCAAGGAACGGCCCGAAAGGTATGGCATCGCCGCGTTTTTTTATCCCGGCCGCCATCAATATGAGGCTGGCAATCGCGCCTGCAATAATGCCGATCAAGTACGCGGGGATCAAAAGCTTCCAGCCAATAATCAGCCCGCAAAAGGCCATCATTTTAATGTCTCCGCCGCCCATCGCCTCTTTTTTAAGCAGGACAGAGCCGATAAGAGCAATCAGAAAAAGAGGCAGCGCGCCCGCGAAAAAGCCGATCACATAGCTGTGCCATACATCGAAAACGCCTGTTGTCAGCGTCACGGTAAGCTGGACAACGCCCAACACAAGGCCTGCGATCACAAGGCCGTTGGGTATTTCCATATGGGAATAATCAATAAACGCGATAACGATCAGCAGACTTACCAGTGCCGCATAAACGGGCAGGACAGGCACAAGACCAAATTTGATATACAGCAGCAGATAGAGCACGCCTGTAAGCGCTTCGACCGCCGGGTAGACGGCAGAAATCTTTTCTTTGCAGCGGCGGCACTTCCCGCCGAGCACGATGTAACTCAAAACAGGAACCAGATCGATGGCACCAAGCCTTTTGCCGCAAGCAGGGCAAGACGAGGCAGAAAGCACAATAGAACGCCCGAGCGGAAGCCTGTATATACACACGTTCAAAAAGCTGCCAATGATTGTGCCGAATAAGAAAATCAGCACCCCGATCAAATATCCCATCGCAATTCCTTTGTTTTAATGTGTTGATAATCTATATAATACATATCATTTATTATTTTGAAAACAACATTGGAAACTTTAAATAAGAACAGCGGAAAGCAGAATCTGCTTTCCGCTATCCATGTATGGCTTTACCTAGAGAAGTCTTTACGGCTTATCGCGCCACGTAGGCAGATGAACTTGACCATGAAATTAGAGAAAATGCTTGTGTCTCCTCACTTTCCGTCATACCTCCCGGCCATAGTTCTCCCGTTTTGGCCTTTGCCTGATCCAGCGTTGTACCCTCACCGCCCACTATCGTAGCGGCTTCTAGAGCATTTGCTGTGTTGATTGCCTGGGCGATCATTTTCGCATTTGCCAGAAGCTTGGCTTCCTCGGCTTGGTCTGCATAACCGATGAGCATCGGGACGGCTATCGCTGCGAGTATGGCGAGAATAGCAACAACCACTATGAGTTCAATCAGCGTAAAGCCCTTTTTGTTTTTCTGCGCG
>Ga0351884_1030_pt1 | contig 46246 bp, 42 predicted proteins | sample BONcelFGM3001F15_FD_206773 | JGI IMG/M metagenome (GOLD analysis project Ga0351884, IMG submission 206773) | Enriched cells from coal bed in the Powder River Basin, Montana, United States - BONCAT cells FGM rep3 HSBNCT.FGM.300.1.F15 ...
CATTTACCGATTTAAAGGAAGAAAGAAAAGCAATTATCCAGAGCCTTCTTAATAGTAAGTATATCCCTGCGGGAATGGAGATGTTTTCAGCCTCAAACGATGAACAATTCAAGTATATCAAGAAAATAATTGATAATTGCGATTATTATATTTTAATAGTTGGGGGAAGATACGGTTCTATTAACGAAACAACTGGTTTAAGTTTTACAGAGCAAGAATATGATTATGCAATTTCAAACAAAATACCTGTTTTAAGTTTTTTACATTCTGATTTAAGTAGCTTACCACCAGAAAAATGCGATTCTGATATGACTTTAATTAATTCATTTAGGCAAAAAGTTTCAAAAAACAAAATGTGCAAACAATGGGATGTTCAAAGTGATTTAGTAGTATCAGTTATCAATAGTTTAGCAGAGGAAACAGAAGAAAATCCCCAACTGGGTTTGACAAGAGGTGGTACGTTTGATAATGCAGAATTGCTGGAGCAAATCAACTCGCTTAGGATTGAAAAAGAAAAGCTAGAAAAAGAGAATACTTCTCTAAATGCCCAAATCAATGTATTCTCTAGTAAAGTCGAAAATTTAGCCGAAATGGAGGATACCTATACAATAAAAGGAAAAGCTCGAGAAGGTTACGTTAATAATATTACGCTAACATGGGAAAAAATATTTTCAGCGGTTGGGCCATATTTAATCTCTGCTATTTCATTTAGTGTATTTGAATCATATTTAAGAAAAGGAATAAATTCTTCTTCTAGCAGATCGTTTTATGAATTTGATGAAAATTGTGTACAGACTATCAAAATACAATTAAATGCTTTGGGTTTGATTGACGCCTATCCAGCAAAATCAGTAAAAGGTGGGTATATGGAATTTATATCTTTGACACCTAAAGGAAAACAATATTTAATGCAAATAAAAACATTGAAGAAACCAGAAGAGACTTAATGAATTAATTTCCGTAATTTATTTAGTTAAAAATAACGAAAAAGATCACTGCCGTATCCCGGCCGAAAAATTATACAGGTCGTTCTGCTGGAGTTCCAGCAGAGAAAAAGCCAGGTTGCGGGCGCTCAGGGCGGCGTCCGCGTTTTTTTGCATGCTGTCCGCGAGGTCCTGGGAGGATGAGCGGAAGCTCCCCAGCATAACGCGGGTGGGTTCTTCCTGCCGGGCCTGGCCCATCAGGCTGGTCAGGCTGGCCGTGGTCTGGGTGGCGAGGAGCGGGATCACGCCCGGATCCCCTTCGGCGAACTCGCTGTATTCCTGCAGGGACTGCCCGGCCTTGGCGGCAATCTGCTTGTAGCGGTTCTGTTTATGGACCAGGTAATTTTTATACGCCTCGTCCGAACTCGCCCGGATCAGCATATCCAGCCCGGCAATGCTCATCTTGGCGCCCCGGTGGATGTCGGTATACAATTCAAGCGTCTGACCGTTCATTCAACCCTCCCCCTTATAAACATAGTTTGCCAAAAAGGGGGCTTTTTATACGGAAAAAAGTTTTTAGAAGCTGAGGATATAAAGCGTCGGATAAAGCCCGCCGGCCGTAAAAGTCGTTTTGGATATTATATTATAGCGGCGGCGGCGGATGATCTCTTCAATCATCTGTTTTTCCACGGTATACAAAAACGCGTGGCCGCCCTCCTCCATGATCCGTGGCAGGATGACCATAAAGGCTTCGTACAGTTCCTTGTTGCGCGCATGGGTGCCCACCCTGAGCCCGAAAGGCATGTTGCAGATGACTTCGTCGAATTTCTTTTCGGTGAACCGCAGCGCGTCCATATGGAAGAACTTCGCGCCGGATTTAAGGTGGGTCTCGTTTTCCTTGGCGGACGTTATGGCGTTTAAGGAAATGTCCACGCCGACGAGGGAAGCGTGGGGATAAAAGCTGCGTTCAAAAAGCATGGTTCCGCTTCCGCAGAAGTTGTCCAGCACCCGCGCTTCCGGGTTAAAACAGGTCTGCGCGGCGTAGCATACGCTGGCGGCCACTGCCGGGGCGATGGCCGCGCTGACGGTCTTCCTGCGGTAGGAAAACCGGGTGTCCTGCAGCGGGTCCAAAAGGATGATGACTTTGTTTTCCATCATCTCCAGGCGTATTTCAAACGAATAGGCGGACGGGGTGTTTATAAGTTTGGGAAGCGCCGCAACGCAGTCCTTCACATAGGCGACGCGTTCCTGGTGGGAGACGCCCGCGATTTCCAGCCGGTAGTTGGTCACGTTCATCCGTGCGATGACCGCTTCTTCCAGGGAAGAAAGTTTTTCCGCCAGTTCGTCCCGCATGCAGGTGCCCAGCATCAGGTACGCCGCCGAAAAGGTGCGCAAGGCAAAGATGTCCGAATATTTTTGCAGGGAAGACACCAGCACAAAATCCCCGCTTTCCCGGGCGCGGAACTCCTTTTGCTTTGCTTCGGCCAGGGTGACCGCGCAGTTCGGGCAGGAAAGCGCCAGAACGTCCGAATGCGATATCCGTATCTGGGTGGGCCGCCGCTCCACAAAATTAGAGAGCGCTTTCTGCAAAGCCAGTTTTTCCTCCCGTATATGTTTTTCCTGGTCGCTGCGGACGGCGTAGTTTTCAAGAAACAGTTTGGCCAGTTCGGTTTTCTGCGCGCCCACCGCCAGCAGCATGGACGGAATGGCAAACATGGTCTGCTCGGCGTGGCAGGCGGCGACCAGTTCTTTGGAAAATCCGCCGGCGGAACCCAGCACCTCGGCCGCCAGCATGCGGACCTTGGGGTCTTCAGACCGGAGCATTTCCGAGAAAATTCCGCTGTTTTTGCGCACAAAGCCAGCCGCGCCGCGGCCGGCGTCGGCCACCACGCGCAGCGCAATGCGCGAAAGCTCGCCCTTGAAGGCGGGCAGCAGTTTTTCGGGCCCGGACGAAAAGATGTCCCGTACGGCCTGCTTTTTGTCTTCGCTGTTCATCTGGGTGTATTCTAAAAGTTTGTTTTCGATATCCATCAGACTCTTTCCATTGAGAAAATCACATTCAGGACGTTTTGTGTACCTAAAGCCGTTTTGGCGCCGTTCATGGCACTTATGAAGCGCATCCTGTTCTCATATAATTCCATAAGCGAACGCGTTAAAACTTCGCTTGAAAGCTTTTCCTGTTCTATTACCATCGAATACCCGTTTTTCGCAAAGAACCCCGCGTTCAGTATCTGGTCGCCGCGGCTCTGGGAGCGCGGCAGGGGAACAAGCAGCGCGGGCATTTTAAGCGCAAGCAACTCGAAAACAGCGCCCGCGCCCGCGCGGGACAGTGCGATGTCCGCCGCCGCGAACAAATCGGGCATCTCGGCGGATACGTACTCGAACTGCGCGTAATCCTTTTTGCCCATCCATTCCGTTTTAATGTTGCCCCGTCCGCGCAGATGGATCACGCTGAAGGTTTGGGTGATCTCGTCCAGGGAAGCGTCGATCGCGTCGTTCAGCGCGCCCGCGCCCAAAGAGCCGCCCATTATAAGCAGCACGGGTTTTAAGCCGGAAAGGCTGCAGAATGCAAGGCCTTTTTTTTTATCTCCGCGCAGAAGGTCCCGCCGGATGGGGGATCCAGTGACCACGGCCTTGCCGGGGTACCGCTCCGCGCCCGCGTCAAACGAAAGGCAAATCTTATCCGCCTTGGCGGCGCACAACCGGTTGGCCAGCCCGGGCGTATAGTCGGATTCGTGCAGTATGACCGGAATGTGCAGGGCATGGGCCGCAAACGCGACCGGGACCGAAACAAACCCGCCTTTGCAGAAAACGACGGAAGGATGTAAGCCTTTCAGTATTTTTTTGGCTTCAAAATAGCCCTTGGCCGCCTTGAATGGATCGGTTATATTTTTAAGGCTTGCGTAACGGCGCAGTTTGCCGGCGCTGATCTCGTGGTAGGGGATACCCAAAACCAGTTCGCGCTCAATACCGTCCCGCGTGCCGATATAATGCACCTCATAGCCCCGCTCGGTGAGATAGGGCGCCAGAGCCAGGTTGGGGGTGACGTGGCCGCCGCTTCCTCCGCCCGTAAGCACGATGAGTTTGCTCATAGAAATCGTTCCTTTCGAATCCTTACCATTATAACATAAAACTGCCATTAAGCCAAATTACTGCGCATTGCCATCCAATTATAATTATGATATGATAAATGCGAAAATTATAGCGCTTGAATACGTTTTGGAGGCGGTTGGTTATGAAGGTACTCATATTGAGCATGACTGTCGGACAGGGCCACAACTCGGCCAGCAACGCCTTAGCCCAATACCTTGAAAAGCGGGGCCATACGATTGAGATCCTGGACACCTACAAGTTTCTGAACAAAATGATCGGGGAGGCTTTTGACAAAGGATACACCTTCATGGGCCGTTCCTTCCCCAAACTGAACGAAATGATTTATGAAAGCGCCGAGCGGGTATCCGGCAAGGCGGCCATGAAAAACTTTTTCCCTTTCGCGTTTTCCGACCTTACAAAATACAAGATGCAGCGGTATATAGAGGAAAAAAAGCCGGACGTTATCGTCTGCACCATTATTTTTTCCGCCATCCTTTTAACGCAGCTCAAGGAAACGGGAACGATTGATAAGCGCATCCGTCTGTACGGCATCGTCACGGACTACGCCCTGCATCCCTTCTGGGAATATACCGCGCTCGATTATTTTGTGGTGGCAAACGAACTCATGGTGCCCTCCGTGGTGCTGCGGGGCATCCCGGAGGAGAAGATACTGCCCATCGGCATACCGGTGCGGGCATGCTTTTCCAAAACCGTTCCAAAGGAAGAGGCAAGGGAAAAGCTGGGGCTTCAAAAAGAACCGCTCACGCTGCTCATCACATCGGGCGGCAGGGGATTCGGCGCGGTAACCCAGCTGGTCGCGCAGGCGGATAAAATGGACGGCGTGCATATCGTGGCGGTGTGCGGCACCAACACCCTGCTCAAACACAGGCTGGAATCAAAAAAATTCAAAAACATCGTCCATATTTTCGGGTATCTCAATAATATCGACGAATACATAGACGCCGCGGATGTGATCGTGACCAAGCCGGGCGGGCTGTCCACCTCCGAGGCCATCGCCAAGAAAAAGCTGCTGATTTTAACGCCGCCGCTTCCCGGGGTGGAAGACATCAACCTTGTGTTTTTGGTGAACAATTCGCTGGCGGTGTGCGCCAACAAGCATCTGCCCTTAAACGAAGTGCTGATGCAGATGGTGGTCAACAATGTCAAGATGCAGAGCATCCTTGAGGCCTGTAAAAAGTGGGGAAAACCCGACAGCTCAAAAGAGCTGGGTGATTTTATAGAACGGAAATTCAAGGAGGAGCATAACAATTGAACAGACTTGAAGGAAAAGTTGCCGTCATCACGGGCGGCGCGCAGGGACTGGGACAGGCGCTCAGCCAGAGGCTTTCGGCCGAGGGCGCAAAGGTCGTGATCGGCGACGTTAACCTGGAAGGGGCGCAGGCGGTTGCCGCGACCCTTAAGGACGGGTTCGCGGTGAAAGTGGATATCACGCAATACGGCGAATGCGAAAACCTGATGAAGCAGGCCGCTCAAAGGTACGGAAAAATAGACCTTCTTATATGCAACGCGGCCATCCTTATCTCCGGCGCGGTCGGGGAGTTTGACCCGGACAAATGGAAGTTGGTTATCGACGTGAACCTGTGCGGGTTCTTCAACACCGCAAAAGCCGCCTGCGTTTATTTCCGTAAGCAGGGATACGGGAACATCATAGAGATCAACAGCAAATCGGGCAAAAAAGGATCGGCCAAAAATTCGGCGTACGCCGCCAGCAAATTCGGCGGGATCGGCCTGGTGCAGAGTCTGGCGCTGGAGCTGGCCGCGGAAAACATACGGGTAAACGCCATTTGCCCGGGCAATATGCTGGACAGCCCCCTGTGGGTGAACAGCCTGTTCAAACAGTACGCGGAAAACCAGGGGATCACCGAAGAAGAAGTCCGCCAGAAGTATATCGACATGGTGCCCATGAAGCGCGGCTGCACGTACGAGGACGTTGCCAATGTTCTGGTGTTCCTGGCGGGCAAGGAGTCGTCCTATATGACCGGCCAGGCCATCAACGTGACCGGCGGCCAGCAGATGATGCCGTAAATGTGTTTTGATCCCGGCTTTTTGCCGGGGTTTATTTATTTTGAGAGAATGAGGGGGCAACATGGATTCAAAGGAAAGGGTTTTGACCGCGGTGCAAAAGCGCGCGCCCGACCGGCTGCCGGTATTCTGCGGCAGGATAGACGACCTTGACCATTGGCTTGCGTGCTTTCGCGTGAAAACAGAAAGTGAGCTGCGCGCGCTCTGGGGCCTGGACTGCCAGAAGACGAAGTACGGGGATATATTTTATACAAAGCCGGGCAAGACCGTCTGGGGGTCGGATGACAATTGGGACGCGGGTTACAACAGCGCAAAGGATTATCCCCTGGCAAACGCCGGGGCCGCGGAAGATATAGAAAAACACGGCTGGCCGACAGAAGACAATGTGAATTTTGACGAGATATCAAAAAAGATACGCGCCCTTAACCCGCGTTGCGCGCGCATCACGTCCATCGGGTTTTCGGCGGTGTTCTGCACGCTGTGCGACCTGTTCGGCATGGAGCAGGCCATGGCCAATTTGTATATCAATCCTGGGTTGATCGAGGCGTCCATAGAAAAGTTTCTTGGTTTCATGCTGCCCGTGATGAAGCGGGTGCTGGATAGGGACGCGCAGAATTTGGATTTCTTCTGGATGGGGGACGATTTTTCCACCCAGCGGGGCATCATGATAGCGCCCGAACAATGGCGCAGGTTCTTTAAACCGGTGTATTTAAAAATGTTCGGCCTCATCAAATCCTACGGTCTGATGGTATGGTTCCACAGCTGCGGCAGCTTTGCGCCGGTGATCGGCGAATTGGTGGACGGCGGGATGGACGTGTGGGAAACCGTGCAGGCCCATCTTGACGGCAACGAACCCGGGGACTTGAAGAAAAAATACGGCAAAAACCTTTCGTTCTTTGGGGCCATAAACTCCCAGCGCACGCTGCCCTTCGGCACCCCCGAAGACGTGCGCAGAGAGGTGAGGGAACGCTTCCGCGTCCTTGGAAAAGGCGGCGGCTATATTGTCGGCCCGGACCACAGCCTCCAGAAAAACATGCCGCCCCAAAACGTCGAAGCCCTCTTCGACGAAGCGCATAAGTGCTTATATTGATTTTTTATTTTTTAAATGAGCGTAACAATAAAAAACGGGAGTGATTCCCGTTTCTTTTTTATGAAAATTTGAAAGTTTAAAGCTTCCCTTCCCGTATGTATTTTTCCTTGAGCTTCTTGTAAAAATCAATATAGTCCGGTTCGGACGCGCGTTTAAGGCCGTAGTCCATGCCCATAAGGGTAAGGTTGGGGTTATAGAAGGGGTCGCCCGCGCGCATCAATTCTTCCCAGCGGTCAATCAGGCGGAAAATCTCCCGGTGGTAGCGCATCACTTTTTCCTCCGAATCCTCGTATCCGCGGGATTTGGACTCAAAGTGGTACAGCTGCGCGTAAGGGGTGACCACGTTGTAATACCCGGCCTTATGCACCTTCAGGCAAAAGTCTATGTCATTCAAGGCGACCACAAAATCCTCGTCCAGCCCGCCGACTTCATCAAAAACGGTTTTTTTCACCATCATGCAGGCGGCGGTCACCGCCGTCACGTTGCGCGCCAGCGCCAGGTTGGTGAAATATCCCGGAAAATAGCTCATGGCGCCCGACTGGGTATGCCCCGCTATGCCCATGATGCCCACGGCAACGCCGTAATGCTGCAGGGTGTCGTCCTCAAAAAACAGCTTGGCGCCCACCGCGCCAACGTCACTGCGCTGGGAGAACATCAGCATCTCGCCAATCCAGTCCCCGGTCATAACCTCGGTATCGTTGTTCAAAAGCAGCAGGTGCTCCCCTTTGGCGTGCCGCGCGCCGAAGTTGTTGATGGCCGAAAAGTTGAACCCGCCTTCAAAGGTGACAAGGCGCACCTTGGGGTTCTGTTCGATCTCCCGGTAGTATTCGAATATATCGTCCGCCTCGCTGTTGTTCTCCACAATCAGAATCTCGTAGTTTTGATACGTGGATTTTTCAAGGATGGAATCAATGCACTGCTTTAAGTATTTTTTAGAATCTTTATTCGGAATGATGATGGATACCAAAGGCTCGCCCGTGATTTCCGCGCGGATGCGGTAGCTGAAAAGATACCCCTTCGCGCCTTCGGCTTTCCCCTTCATGCCGATCCGGTCCATATGCTCCTGCACGGCCTTGACGCCGGCTTCGGCGGCGTACAATTTGGAGCCGGGGTTTAGGGCAACCGATTCCTGGTGCGCCCGCCAGTGGTAAAGAATTTTTGGAACGTGTACGATTTTTTGCGCCTGTTCGCTCGCGCGCAGGAACAGGTCGTGGTCCTGCGACCCGTCGAAGCCCAGACGGAACCGTCCCACCTTGTCGAAGAGGGCTCTGCTCATGACGGTGAAGTGGCAGATATAGTTGATCGCCCGAAGGAAATCCGGGCTGAAGTCCGGTTTAAAGAAGGGCGAATGGCGCTGCTCCTCGTCTATATTGTCCGAATCCGAATATATGAAATCCGCGCCCGTGTCTTGGGCCGTACGGACCATCTCGAACAGCGCGTCGGGCGGCAGGATGTCGTCGTGGTCTAAAAACGCGACATATTCGCCGGATGCCAGATCGGCCGCGGCGTTGGTATTGCCCGCGATCCCAAGATTTTTTTGAAGCAGATTCAGTTTCAGCCGGGGTTCCCTCGACTGCCAGTCTTTGAAAGCGGCAATGCTTTCTTCTTTGCTGCCGCCGTCCGCCAGGCAGAGTTCCCAGTTTTCGTAGGTCTGCGCCTGCAGGGAAGCCATCAGCTCGCCGAAATACACGGGCGGCGTGTTGTACGCCGGGGTCAGAATGCTGACCAGCGGCTTGCTTTTAAAAGCATAGCTGCGCTGCGCTTCATATGTTTCGCGCTTGGGCTCGTTTTCCACGATCCAGTCGTCATAGGTAAAAATATTGGTTTCCTTGCGGATGATGCGCACCTTGTCCGCGTATTCCTTCCATTTGGAAAGCTTGAAGGAGAAGCGTTTTTCACGGATCAAATCGGAAAGCCGCTCCCATGCGATCGCCACCGTGCGGAACAACCGCTCGAGGGGGGAAAGGTCCTTGGTGACGCGCGGGAATTCCCTGCGGAGCAGCGTGGTCTGTTTGCCGTTCACCAGGTTGCGCGCGGTAACCCGGCGGATCTCGGAATAGGTCAGCACCGTTGTGATCTCGTATCCCGTGTACAGGGGCAGGCTCTTGGACTTGGAAGCGTACAGCGCCGCGACGTCCGTGCGTATCTTGTTGTTCACGGCGGCAACGTTATCTTCCGGGTCAAAGGTGTTCAGGGTAATCTCGATGTCGTTTTCATCCGACAGGTCGATCGCCCAGCCCTGCACAATGCTGCCCCGCTCGTTCTTGCGCTCGGTGATCGCGTCCACCTTCAGCAAAACGTCCTCGTCGCACGTGTGTTTCGGTTTTTTGGAGAAAAAATAACGCGCCTTCTTTTTGAAAAGATGGCTGGGCCCGGCCGAAAGCATGGGTTTGCCTACGGCAAGCTGGACGGGGTCAATCTGTTTGGGCGCGCCCGGCTTTTGCATCTTGGGGGATCCTTTTTTTTGTTCGGTCATCCTTCGTGCTCCTGAAAAAATAAATTCAATTCAGTATAATTCATGGGGGTTTGATAGTCAAGAACAGGGCTGGACGCTCCCTGTATAAGCCCGGAGCCGTCGTAGCCCTGCCCTGTCATTCTGAACGAAGTGAAAAAATCTAAAAAACACTCGCGCTTAAATCACGCTGCGGCTCGTTCAAAGCAGTCCAACAAACCGTCTTTTACTGTCTTTTTCGTCAGAGGACGAGGGTGGATTCCGATTTCCCCCCTTACGTCCTCCGACACCTCCATAACCCCCTTAAAGCGGCCCGCAGGGGCCCGGGGTCGTTTCTTCCTAAGCTTGTCTCCAATGTTTGCCCAATTTTAATGGTTGTATCATTCAAAGGTACACTTTACTCGTTATTAATTTATTTAGCTTACTTTTTTCTAACAGAAAAGAGTGAAAAAAGGCCGTCCATGCATGGACGGCCTTAATAATAAAGTTTACTTGCCCGCTTCTCCGTCTTCCGTTCCCGTGCACCCGCCGCAGGCCGCGCAGCCGCTCTGCGTGGTGTCCACTTGGATATCCAGCGCATCGTTGATGCAGCCCACAAAGGGGTAGTGGTAGTTTTCCCACAGCTGGTCGGCGGTGACCTTCCATTTATCCGCCACGTCCACCGTCTTGTCGGTCAGGGTGTCCACGTCCTCCAGATCCAGCGCCTGGGTGGAATACGCGCCCGCTGTCTTGATGATCTTCCGGAGCGCTTCGGGGTTATCCAGCAGGGGGCAGGGCCGGAGCAGATTGTCCGAGAAGGGCTGGCCCTTCTGGTATTCCATAAACAGGGGGCTTTGCAGCGCTTCCACCAGGGTATTCTTGTGGATATTATGCGTCGCGTAGTGGATGAACGCGCAGGGCTCGCAGTCCCCGCGTGCGTTGATGTGGAAATACCGCCGCCCGCCGGCGATGCATCCGCCCACGTATTCGCCGTCGTTCCAGAAATCCATGACGAATATGGGCTTGTAGGTGCGCATGTCGCGCACGCGGTCGTACATAAACTTGCGCTGTTCATCGGTCACCATCAAATCCAGCGCGGCGCCCGATCCGATGGGCATATAGGTGAACAGCCAGCCGAACAAACAGCCTTTTTCTATCATCAAATCGTTCCATTCGTCGCTCGCGATGGTCTTGTAGTTACGGCTGTGGTAGCAGGCGGAATACCCGAAGGGTATGCCGGCTTCCTTTAAAAGGTCCATGGCGTACATGAGCTTTTCGTACGTCCCCTTGCCGCGGCGCGCGTCGGTCTCTTCCTTGGTGCCCTCCACGCTGATCATGAAGGTGAAGTTGCCCACGCGCAGCAGGTCCTGCACAAAATCCTCGTCGATGAGCGTCGCGTTGGTAAACGCGCCGAACGCGCAGTCGTTGTGTTTTTCGGCCAGGCGGATCAGGTCTTTTTTGCGGACCAACGGCTCGCCGCCCGAATAAATATACATATAAATGCCCAGTTCTTTCCCCTGGTTGATGATGCTGTCCATATCCTCGAAAGACAGGTTGTCGTGCTTTTCGTACTCGGCGGCCCAGCAGCCGATGCATTTTAAGTTGCAGGCGGAGGTGGGGTCCATCAATATTGCCCAGGGCACGTTCGCGCCGATCTCCTTTGACTTCTCCTTGGCCATGGGCTGGCCCTTGACGCCGGTGTTCAAAAAGAAGTTCAGTACGAACCGCTTTAAATAGCCCGTGTTTATATCCGTTAAGATGCGCTTCATCAGAACGCCCTGCCAGGACTGCTCCTCCCACCACTGCTGGAACAGGTGGACGGTCTTGTTGTATTCGTTGCCCTTTGTGAAGGCGTCCGCCCATTTTAAAAGCTTGGGAAAATTTTTAACGGGGTTCTTTTCCAGATACGCGAACGCAGGTTTGAAAGCGACGTTTTCCATCACCTTCGCGCCCGTATTGCGGAATATTTGTTTTACGGTTGCCATAAAAAGTTCCTCCATTTAAATCTGTGATCATTATCCGGCGGCCAAAGCCGCCGTTTTTATATCCATATTATATATATTCGTTTCAATACTATGATTAACAAAAACAATGAAATTATAAAGGGTATTTGTGCCTGTAAACGGACGGCTTAAAAAGCCGTAAAAATATTCTATCATTTCTTTCCCGGTTTTACAACAGCAGACGCTGGAAAACATCCCGGCAAACAAAAGCGCAGCCCAAGCGTCCCGGCGTCCCGCGTATAAAACGGAATTTTTTTGTTTATAATAGCCCATACAAGGAAAATCGAAAGGAGGAATCTTGTATGGCGATGGAAAACTGCAACAACTGCGGCGCAAAGATGGAATCCAAAGACTTGAATAACTGCAAAAACTGCGGCGCCTATATGTGCGCGGGCTGCTATAACGATTCGGACGGCTATTGCGCGGATTGTACGGATTCTGACGAAGAGTACTGGTGATTTGAAAATACACCCGTAAAAAAAGCCGCCTTACAAGGCGGCTTCAGGCTGCTGATAAACCCCAACTACTGCGTTATTTTTCCGCTTGTTCCTCAGCGTAGGGTGTACTACGCTTGCGTCGCAATGCTCAAAATGCCTTGTATTTGGGGCTTTCATCAGCCTGAGTACATCAAGGAAATTGTCTTTTTGGTTATGATTTAAAATTTAGAACTTTGTCATCAAGTTAAAGCCGCCTTACAAGGCGGCTTTTCGAGTGCGCTTTATTTGCAGTATTTTTCGTTGAGTTTGTCCATGAACGCCTTGCTTTCGGCGGTCGCCCTCCAGGCGTCCGGCCATTCGCACAGGTCGATGGCCCACCAGTCGGTCGTATAGCCCGCGGCCAGCAGCGCGGGAATGACTTCGTCAAAGTTGATGTTGCCCGTGCCGAACGGATTGTGCGTGCTGGTGCCCTGGTTGTTGAGCGTTCCGTCCGAATCGATCACATGCACAAAGCCGATTTTACCTTTCAGCATTTCGATGAACGCAAGGATGCCGCCCGGGAGCGTGCAGCCTTCTTCGATGTGGCGCGCGCCCATAACCGAACCCATGTGTCCGTGGCAGGTGTCGAACAGTACGCTGAAATTCTTTTCATTCACATCGGTCACGACTTCCACCACGTTTTTGGGCTCGTTTATAATGAAACCGGGCTCAAACTCCCAAACCACCTCGATGCCGTCCTGGGCCGCGCGGCGGGCGCATTTTTTAAACTGCGTCTTTACAAAGTCCTTGGCGTCGCCGTATGTCCAGCCGTCCGGAAGGATGGGCGGGGTGCCCGAATCGATGCGGATGATCCCGTAACCCATCTCGCTCATAAAACGGACGCTCTCGTCGAACAGGGCCAGCCACGCGTCGTTCTGCTTAAAGGAATCCACGCTCCAAAGGTCGGCGGCGTAATCCGCCACTTCCAGATTGTTGTCCGCAAAAAGTTTTTTGAGTTCCGTTTTTTTCGCGGGGGTATCGTACAAGGAGGGGTTCGCGTGCGGCTTGAATCCGCCCAGGCTGATGCCGTCGAATCCCAGATTGCCCAGTTCCACACACAGTTCGGGCAAAAGGATGGGTTTGTCCGCAAATGCGCCCATGATATAAGCCCAACTGCCTATCGATATTTTCTTCATCATCAAAAACCTCCTACAGTTCATTTATTCGTATTCATTGGAATGATTCTATTTTTTCACACAACCGAACCGTTGTCAACAGACAGCATGGCGTCCGGCGCGGTTTTTTTCTCCAGATAGTCCGCGATGTCGGAGACGGTGACAAACAGCCGAAGGTCCCTGTCCGGGATGGAGATACCGAATTCCTTTTCAAACGCGAGCAGCATGTCCATCATGCAGAAGGAGTCGAACTCGAGATCAGCCACCAGGTCGCTCCCAAGGCTGATTTCGTCCGGTTCATAGGGGCAGGATGCCGCGAGCAGCTCTTTCACTTTGTCTATGTTGATCATGATCAAATAGCTCCTGCATTGAATCTTTTAATGGATTTTTTGGTGGTTTTGGGGAATTCCGTGTTCCGCACGGTGAAATTGCGTACCTGTTTGAACAGGGGCAGGCTGCGGTTCACCCGGGCAAATTCTTTCTGGAGCGCGGAGCGGATTGTTTCTTCGTCCGCGCCGGGCATCGCATCGAAATCCGGGTAGATTTCGGCGGCCAGTTCGGTTTCGTCCCCCTGGGGGGAGCGGACGGCGTTCACCACTACTTCGCGGATGAGCGGGATGGCGGCGGAGAGTGCCTCTTCAATCTCCTCGGGATAGATGTTTTTTCCGTTGGACAGCACAATGACATTTTTTAACCGGCCGGTCAAAAAGAGGAAATCGCCCTCCATGTGGCCGATGTCGCCGGTATTGAGCCAGCCGCCGTCCATCACTTCATCGGTGGCGGCTTCGTTTTTATAATACCCCAGCATCACGTTGGCGCCGCGAACCCAGACCTCTCCGTCTCCGTTCTCATCCGGGTTTTGTATCTTTACCTCGCAGCAGGCGATCGGGATGCCTACAGATCCGTCCTTAAAGTACCGGTTGCGGTTGACGGATATCAGGGGGGAGCATTCGCTGGTGCCGTAGCCGTTTAAAACCAGTATGCCAAATTCGCGGAAGGCGCGCATCAGGTCAGCCGACAGGGGCGCCCCTCCGGAAATAATCAGTTTCAGATTGCCGCCGAACGCGGAATGGATATCCGCAAAAAATTCGCCGCGTTTGTCTATGCCCCGGGAGAGCAGCTCGTTGCTTTTGGCAATGGCGCCCTTCAGTTGTTCGGTGATGCCTTTGGCCGCGGCCATCTCCCATATTTTTTTATGCATGTTCTGGAGGAAAAGCGGTACCAGGCAAATGGTATCCGGTTTGAATAATTGCAGGTTCTGCATGAAAAAGCGCATGGAATCGTTGATGCAGATGGTAAGGCCCGCCTGCAGCATCATGATGATGCCGTGCGTGCATTCGAAAGAATGATGGATGGGAAGTACGGAAAGGCAGACACCGCCCAGTTCCAGCAGGGCAAGGCCGCCCGACGACGCCGCCGTAATGCTGCGGTGGGTGAGCATGATGCCTTTGGATTTGCCGGTGGTACCCGATGTGTATATGAGGGAGGCCATCGCGTCCGGGTCTATTTTGGCCCCCGTATAAGCCGTGTTGCCGTCCGCCACCAGATGTGCGCCCAGCATCTTCAGTTCGGGCAGCCCCGGGCAGGTCCACTCGGCGTCGCAGGGGTACATTGGGATGTAGCGTACGCCCTTCGCGCGGATGGCGCGCGCGGTGTCCTCATACGCCGTGGAAAAAATAACGGCCGCCGCGCCGCTGTCCGCAATGATATTCGCGATCTCGGCGTCGGGCAGCTCCTTGTCGATGGGCACGGCCGCGCCTACGCCGCAGGTCGCGGCGAAATAGGATACCACCCATTCGTAGCTGGTCTCGCCTAAAAGCGCGATTTTTTTGCCCGCAAAGCCCTCATATAAAAGGGCGGTCCCCAGCGCGTTCACGTCGCTTTCAAATTGACGGTACGTTCTGGACCCTATGACGTCCCCGGATTTGAAACGGAACGCGTCTTTGGTCCCGTATTTGGATGCGGCGTTTTTGAGCAGATCCTTTAAATCGGACGCCGCAGGGAAATCATTATACGGATAATTTTCCATTACTGACTCCAAAAGTTTATTTGTTTTATTATACAATCTTTGCGTTTGCTTGGCAAGGGAAGGGATGGATTATTTCGGCCCCGCGCCGGTTCTTGTCCGGCCCGAATTTCCGCGGATGAACCTTCGCTCAAAGTCTTCTAATTCGCGCGCCGCAATGCCGGACAGCGCCAGCAGGCAGATGAGGTTGGGAAAAGCCATCAGGCCGTTCATGGTGTCCGAAAGGTACCACACCGCCTCCATGGCAATGAGCGCGCCGAAAAAGATTATAACGGCGTAAAGAGCGCGGTAGGTTCTGTTCAGCCGGCCGCTGCCGCACAGGTACTCCAGGCTTTTTTCACCGTAGTATTCCCATCCGAGCAGGGTGGAAAACGCGAAAAGCGCCACGCAGACCGTTACAACATACCGGCCGGCGATTCCCATGCCGCTCTCAAACGCCGCGATGGTCAGCGCCGCGCCCGAAAGCGGATTTCCGTCCGGCCCTGCTGTGCCCAGCAACCCCGAAGAGGCGATGGCCAGCCCCGTCAGCGTGCAGATCACCAGGGTGTCGAAAAACGTGCCCGTCATGTTGATGTACCCCTGGCGGGAGGGATGGTCGGTTTTGGCGGCCGCCGCCGCGATGGGGGCGGAGCCCAGCCCGGCTTCGTTGGAAAATACCCCGCGCGCCACCCCGAACCTGATGGCGTTCGCGATTACCGTGCCCGCCGCGCCGCCGCCTGCCGCCTTAAAGGAAAAAGCCTCGCGGAATATCTGCGCAACGCCGGCCGGAAGGTTCTGCGCGTTTTGAAAGATCACCCAAAGCGCCCCCCCCAGGTAAAGGATTGCCATAAAGGGAACCAGCAGCCCGCACGCCCTGCCGATGCTTTTGATCCCGCCCGCCAGCACGGCCCCGGCCGCCGCCGCGGTGACCAGCCCCGTCAGCCAGGGAGCGGCCCCGAAGGTGATCTCAAATGCCGCCGCTATTGTGTTGGATTGCGTAAAGTTCCCGATCCCGAGGGAGGATATCACCGCGAATACGGAAAACGCCCCGGCCAGCAGCGCCCCCATCCGTTTGATGGGAAACCCGTATTTCAGGGCATACATGGGACCGCCCGCCATCTCGCCGTTCTTGCTTTGCACCCGGTACTTCACGGCCAGAACGCTTTCCGCATATTTTGTGGAAAGGCCGAAAAGCGCGCTTGCTTCCATCCATATAAGCGCGCCCGGGCCGCCCAGCACCATGGCCGTGGCCACCCCCGCGATGTTCCCCACGCCCACCGTGGCCGCGAGCGCGGTCATCAGGGACTGGAAAGGAGAGATGTCCCCCGCGCCGCCCCTTTGCCGGCGGGAAAAAACCTGGCGCAGCGCGAAAGGGAGGTTGCGCAATGGCAAAAAACGCAGGCGGATGGTTAGAAAAACCCCGGTGCCCACCAGAAATATCAGCATGAACGGGCTCCAGACGATCGCGCTCAATATCCCAGCCAGCTCCGTAAAATCCACGCGGCATCCCCCCATAAACCTGGATACCGTATATATCTATTCGGGATTTTTTTTCTTTTTCCACTTTTTGAAAAAAGAAAAAGTGGAGCAAAAAGAAAACCGTACAAATTTATAACAAGCAAAGCGTACTATTGGCTGATACAACCAAGACAATCGGGCAAGCATTTAAGACAGGATTGGGGAAAGATGCCCCGAGGCCCCTTCGCCCGCCTGACAAAGAAAATATCAAGATAATGGGTACAAGTATTCACCGGCCTGGCCGTTTTAAGATAAAAACGTCGTTGTAAAACAAATGTTTCGTGCAATAAAAAAGATACGCAGTATCTGCGTATCTTTAAAAAAACTTTTTATGTTGAGGTTTATTTGATCATCTCCAGCACTTCGTTTTTGCCGCGCGCGCCGATGAACTTGCCCGCCTGTTTGCCGTTCACAAAGTAATAGACCGTGGGAATGGACATCACGCCGTATTTCTCGGCAAGTCCCGGGTTCCTGTCCACGTCGACTTTTACAAGCTTCACATTCTCTTGATTAGATACTTCCTCCAGAACGGGCGAAACCATACGGCAGGGGCCGCACCAGTCCGCGTAGAAATCCACAAGCACTTTGCCCTGATATTGCAGGACTTCCAGATCAAACTGGGATTCATTGATGGATACCGTACTCATTTAAACCACTCTCTCCTTAAATAATTGATTTATTGTTTTTATAATAACCAAACACAGGCTGTTTAAAACATTATATCACAATGCAGGAAAAAATGGTCCGCCTGCTTTTTAAATACGGCTTATACGCACGGCCATGCGGTATTTGAACAGTTGACTTATACAAACCGACTCTATATAATTGTAACAAAAAGACGCTTAAGGCTCCAAAAACGCTTGTCGGGTATACGTGTATGAAGTTTTTGATCCGTTTCATTCTTTTTATAATGGTGATTCTCATATTCATCTTCGTCTTTGCGGGACAAGGCATCTTCGACGGTTTTCTGCCCCTGATGGACGCCAAAGCCGTAGTGACCACCACCTTCAAGGGCGGCGTGTTCGATTACGGGGACGGCGAGAGGTACATGGTCAAAAAGAGCGAATCGGACCAGTATCTTGCGTATATGCTGGGGAACGGGTACAAGCTCACGGATATGGGTGAAGACACCTATGTTTTTGAAAAAAACGGGAAAGAATATAAATTTGAGAGGGAAGAAGTCTTAAAATTCTTCTATAAATTCCAGGTGGATTGATTTGAAAAAGAAATCCTATACCATGAAGGATATCGCCCGGATCGCAGGCGTTACCCAGCCGACCGTATCGCATGTGATTAACGGAACGGCCAGCATTTCCAAAGAGGTGTGCGACCGGGTGAACCGGGTGATCCGTGAGGTGAATTACCGCCCGAACGCCCTGGCAAAGGGCCTCAAGACCAATAAAACCAATATCGTCGGCCTGATCGTGCCGGATGTGGGAAACGGGTATTACGCCATGGTGGCGCGCAATGTGGAAAGCCGCCTGGTGAAGCTTGGGTACGCCGTTTTTTTGGCGTGCACCGAATACGACCAGGTGATGGAAGAGAGTTACCTTTCGAACCTGCTGCAGTACAACGTGGAAGGAATCATCATCGCCTATCAGTTGACAAACCGCGTTTCCATCGATAAACTTATACGTATGAATAAACCGTTCGTTACATTGGACGACGAACTGTGGACCAGCCCGGAAAGTTCGGTGCGGGTCAATCATTTTGACGGCGGGTATGACGCAACCCGGTATCTTCTCAAGAACGGCCGTAAAAGGGTGGCGTTTGTGAGCGAGCCGCTGGTGATGGAAGCCATCAAGGACAGGCTGGCGGGGTATAAAAAGGCGCATGAGGAACTGGGCGTTCCGGTGGATATGGGCCGGGTAATCAGTGCGCAGAGCGTATACGATAAATTTAAAATGGGCTATGATCTGGGACAAAAGATTGCAGAGACTGATCCGGACGGGATCTTCGCGGCGTCGGACGTGATCGCCTTCGGGGTGATGCGCGCCCTCAAAGAAGCCGGCAGAAAGGTGCCGGAGGACATCGCGCTGATCGGGTATGACGACGTGCCCATGGCCAAGGTGGCCACGCCCGCCCTGTCGACCGTGGCGCAGCCCGTCGGAAGGATGGTTGAGATCGGCGTTCACAAGCTGGTCGCCTTAATGCGGGGCGAGCCGGCGGCGGAGGAAATCAAGCTCAAGCCCAAACTGGTCATACGGGAAACGACATAGGTAAAGCGGGAGGAACAGAAATGTATTTTTGCGGACTGGACGTCGGCACGTCCGGTGTTAAGGCGGTGGTATTCGACGAGACGGGAAAAACCGCCGCGACCTCATTTTATGAATACGTGCTGGTATTGAAATCGGACGGGACGCGCGAGCTTAGTCCCCTGGACATATGGGAAAAAACCAAGGCCGTGCTTTTTGATGTGGGGAAAAAATGCAAAGGCATCTCGGCGCTGGCCGTCAGTTCCTTCGGCGAAGCCTTCGTGTGCGTGGACGACGCCGGACGGGAGATCAGCCGTGTGATGGTGTATACCGACCGCCGCGGGGAAGACGAATATTTCACCGCAATGAAAAACAGCTCGAACGAGGAGATCGCAAAAATCTGCGGTCTGCCTCCGTCCACCACCTATTCCATTTCCAAACTCCTTCATATTAAATATAACATGAAAGATATCTACCGAAAGACGCGTAAATTTCTGCTGATAGAGGATTATATCTATTTCAAACTCTGCGGCGGGGCCTATACGGATTATTCGCTGGCCTGCCGCACCATGCTTTTCGATGTCCATCAAAAAAAATGGAGCGGCGTTTTGATGGAGAAATTCGGTTTTGACCCCGAAAAATTCTCCGCGCCCGTTCAGTCGGGCGCCGTGATCGGGGAGATCGCCGCGGGTATCGCACGGGAAACGGGGCTGCCCGCCGGTCTCAAACTGGTGATGGGTGGGCACGACCAGCCGGTCAACGCGATGGGCGCCGGCCTGCGCAAAGGCGCTACCGTCTGCTCCATGGGAACGTCCGAATGCCTGACGCCGGTGTTTGATGCCCCGCTGCCCTACCGGGTGACGCTCGAATCCAGCCTTTCCAGCGAACCCTTTCTTACGGGCGGCATGTACTGCACCCTGGCGTACAACGTGACGTCCGGACTCGCGGTCAAATGGTTTTTTGACACCTTCGCGCCGGCCGAGCGGCCGGACGGGCATCCGCCCTACGCGCTCTTCGAGCGCAGCGCCCCTAAAGACCCCACCCGGCTGCTTGTGCAGCCCTATCTCATGGGGAGCGGCACGCCCTACATGGACCACCGGGCGCGGTTCGCGATCATCGGCGCGGACGTGGGCACCACGCGTTACGACATATACAAATCCGTGCTGGAGGGGCTGTGCATGGACCAGAGGCTCAACCTGGAGATCATCAAAAACGAAGGGATCCATGTAGACAACATCATTTGCGTGGGGGGCGGAAGCAAATCCCGCCTTTGGCTCAAGGTGAAGGCGGACAGCATGCAGGTTTCCGTATCCACCTTAAAGTGCTCGGAGGCCGGGGCGCTCGGGTGCGCCATCCTGTGCGCGGCCGCCATGGGCGTATACGAAAACGCGCGGGCCGCAGGGGAGGCGATGAGCGAGATCGCGGAGACGATCGATCCGGATCCGGCCCGCGCGGCGCCCTACGACGAAAAGTTCGCCCTGTACAGGGAACTGCATAAAGATTTGGATTTATATTCGCGTTTTGCGAGCAAATAAAAAGTTTATGATAGTATAAGGAGGGGCAAAATGGCTGTAATCACAGACAGAGCGATGGTAGAGGGGATCATGCAGGACGCGCGCAGAGACTGCGTCAGCGTAGCGATGTTCTGCTCGGCGTCGACATGGAACAACGAAGCCATACTCATGGCGGCGCAGCGTTTCGGAAAAAAACACGGGATCAAAAACGTCCCGGTGATCGTGGGAATGACGGGGTCGTACACCCATATGCCCCAGTGCAAACGCGCGACCTACAGTCTCGACCTGAAAGCCGGCTTCCTGTCCATCATACACAGCCTGCAGGCATTGGCCGGGGAAAAGGATTCCCCGTATTACGACATTATGGTGATGCCCCAGCTGGATCACGGCGACCCGGTGGCCGACAAGTGGATACTGGAGGAAGGCATCAAATACTTGGCCGGCGTTCTGTTCGACTGCCAGCGCTTCCCGTTTGAAGATAACGTTGCCATGACTTCCGCGTATATGAAAAAATTCGGCGGACGGGTGATGGTGGAGGCCATCATGGAGACCCTTTCGGTGATCGGCACCAAGGCCCAGGCCGTGAAGGACGAGCATTACGTGGACAACGCCGTCCAGTACGCCAAAAAGACGGGTGCGGATTTCCTGGTGGCCGACCTCGGAACCGAACAGCAGTCCACCGGCACGGACGCGGTGTATTTAAAAGACAGGGCAAAAATGCTGACCGGGGCCCTGGGTAAAAAGATGCTGGTGCTGCACGGCGTTTCCAGCCTGAAGCCCGGCCAGATCAAGGGCCTCGCGGCCGACGGCGTGGTCAAGGTGAACATGTGGACGCGCATCGTGCGCGAAGCGGGCATCTATGCCGCCGGGAAGATCAAAGATAGGGAAGAGGGCATGGCGAAAGGCGATTTTGACGCCTGCGACCCACAGACCTACCTCAATGACGCGTTCGAAAAAGCGGTGGATATCATGGAGGAACACCTCTCTTATTTCAACTACGGCAACCTTGCCAAAGGCGAAAAGCAGAGCTGAAAACGTGTCTTAAAACTAGTATTATAATGCTTTGCATATACGGGCGGGCTGTGATATAATACATTTAATTTCAGAAAAAGTTAATACGTATTCATTCATTAGGATATGGAATCTATCATGTTATAAAATAAGTAAAAAAGTATAAATTTTATTTATGATTTGCATACTAAATATGCGTGCGAAGATTTAAAAGGAATTTAATAAAGGAAGGTGCGGTTATGAAAAAAGTTGGAATGAATTTGCTGTTATGGACGGATAGTATTACGCTGGAAAAAGACAAGGCGCTCATACAAAAGGTCATGGGGTTCGGCTTTGACGGCGTGGAGATCCCGGTGTTCGCGGGCATGGATACGGACGGCGCTAAGCGGCTGGGCGATTTTCTTAAGGCAGAAAACATTCCATGCACGGCCCTGAGCGTAATCGACCCCGGCGTGGCAAATTCGGTCAGTCCGGATAAATCCATGCGGGACGCAATGGTGACTCTGGTTAAGAATCATGTGGACTATTCGGTAGAACTGGGCGCGGAGCTTTTAATGGGGCCGCTTACCCAGGGCCTCGGATATTTTTCGGGCGAGCGTATGACCAAGCAGGAATGGCAATGGTCGGTTGACGCCTGCCGTGCCTTCGGCGAATACGCCGGTGAAAAGAACCTGCCCGTCGCGATCGAACCTTTAAACCGTTTTGAGCAGTTTATCTTAAATACCGCCGAAGATGCGGTCAAGTATGTTGAGGAAGTGAACCTTAATAATGTAGGGCTCATCATGGATACCATGCATATGAACATAGAGGAGCTGGATATCGCAAAAGCCATGGAAGCTGCGATGCCGCACATCATTCATATCCATATATCGGAAAACAACCGCGGCATTCCGGGCACGGGGCACGCCTGCGGGAAAGACGTATTCGACGTCATCAACAAATCGGGCTACAACGGCTGGCTGACCATCGAAGCGTTCAATGAAGGCGCGCCTTCCATGCAGGGACCGCTGCATCTGTGGCGGGCGTTTGCGCCCTCGGACGACGAGCTTGCGAGGCAGGGCCTTGCGTATATCAGGAGCATGATATAATAGTTTTTAAGGAGGCACAAAAGTGGCTGATCAAAGTATGTATAAAAAGGTGCTGGACAAGGGCGACGGCATTGTGAACATGGTGCCCAACTGGGTGCCCCGGCCGTTTTTTTCGCCCGGAAAGCGCATCCGCCTGCATCCGGACGATTACTATGCGATGGGCATGAAATCGGGCGCCATCGTGGAACGCTGGTTCTCTTCCATCACCAAGGTGGAGACGGACGAATCCATCAAACACCTGGGCATGAGCTTTGTGAACGTGGAGGGTGATCCCGAAAAGAAGCTCCTGTTCAAGGACATGATCGACGCGCTGGGCGAAGAGTTGATCGGCAAGACGCTGATGGAAAAATACGGCACCTGGCCCATGTATTCCAAATTTTACGATTACAACGAACCGCTCTTCCACCATGTGCATCACCGGGAGGAAGCCTGTAAAAAGGTGGGCGTTCTGCCCAAGCACGAGCATTACTTCTTTCCCAAGCAGTACAACAACCATTTGGGCAAGCGGCCCATCACCTTCTTCGGTTTCGACCCGTCCGTTACCAGGGAAGAAATCATAGAGCGGCTTTCCACATTCGAGTCGCAGGACGGCCGGATACTGGAGTTGTCCCGCGGGTACCAGATCGAACTGGGGACCGGATGGTTCACGCCCGCCGGGGTCGTGCACGCGCCGGGTTCGCTCTGCACGTACGAGCCGCAGTGGAACAGCGACGTGATGGCCCTGTGGGAAAACGTGGTGGACGGCGAGATATTCGACAAAAGCTGGCTTTCAAACTTCCTGCCCGCCGGCAAGGAGAACGATATGGACGCCATCCTGGACGTTGCGGACTGGGACCTCAACATGCTGCCCAATTACCGCGAAAAATTCTTCCGCCCGCCGGTGTCCGATAAAAAAGGCGACGGCTTTGTGCAGAACTGGGTATGCTACGGCAACGACTATGTGGCCGCCAAGGAACTGACGGTACAGCCGGGCGCAAGCGTGAAGATAGCGGACGGCGCGCCCTACGGCTGCGTAGTGGTGCAGGGCCGGGGCGAAATCGGCAAGTTTATCTGCGAATCCCCCACGCTCATCCGCTACGGGCAGATGACCGCGGACGAATTTTTTGTCTCCTACGGCAGGTCTGCGGAAGGCGTGGTGGTGAAAAATACCTCGCCCGTCGAGCCGCTGGTTATTTTGAAGCATTTCGGCCCGGATTGCAACATGCCTCAAAAAAAGCAATAAACGGAGGGTCAGGAATATGAAGGGAACAATGAAGGTTCAGAATTTTTATGAACCGCTTAAAATGAGCTATGAAGAACACGACATCCCGCAGATCGCCGACAACGAAGTGCTGATTAACGTAAAAGCGGTGGGCATCTGCGGTTCGGACGTGTCTTATTACTACGGGCACAGCCCGCTCGATACTCCCAATGGCAAAGGCCCCCTGTATCTGGGGCACGAAGCTTCGGGCGTGGTGGCCGAGGTCGGCGCGATCCCGGAGAAGATGGGTCTGTTCAAACCGGGGGACCGGGTGGCCGTCAATCCCGTGCAGCAGTGCAACGCCTGCCCCGAATGCATGCGCGGCGAATTCAATTCCTGCACGCATCTGGAAGTAATCGGCGTTTCGGTGAACGGCTGCTTTGCCGAATATGTGAAAGTGAAATATACGCACGTATACAAGATCCCGGACGAAGTGACCTTTGAGGACGGCGCGCTGGCCGAACCTCTGGCCTGCGCGACGCACGGCGTCAAGCTGCTGGACATCGACTTCGGGCAGACGGTGGTGGTGTTCGGCACGGGCACCATCGGCCTTATGCAGCTGCAGCTTTGCCTGGCCGCCGGCGCGGGCAAAGTGATCATGGTGGGCATCGAGGACTTTGGCCTTAAAAAGGGCCTGGAGCTGGGCGCGGCCGCGGTGATCAATTCGCTCGTAAAGGATTCCCCGTACTACGCGGCGGACGTTCCGGCCAAAATCAGGGAACTGAGCGGCGGTCTGCTGGCTAACCGCGCCATCGTCGCGACCAGCGCGATGCCCGCGCTGCAGCAGGCGCTGAAGGCCACCACCCATCATTCCACCATCGTGTACTTCGGACTGCCTGCCCCCGAAGACGAGCTCAAAGTGCCGGTGCTGGAGGCCATACAGTCCAGCCGGACCTTAAAGTTCTCCTGGCTCGCGCCCCTCGTATGGGACAACGTTTTTAGTCTGATCGCCTCCGGGCAGGTCAAACTGAAACCGCTGATCACGCATAAATTCAGTTTAAAGGATGCCCAAAAGGGTATCATATTCTTAAAAGAAAGCACGGAAGACAAGATCAAGGCCGTGGTGCTTGTGGGCGGCTGACGAAGGATTTAAGGGGCGCCTTAAGCGGCCCGGCCCGGCCGTCCCGTATTAAAAACCATAAGAGATGCAGAATATGACTTTATCATTACGAATGATAAGCAAATGTGAAAAAACGCTGAATAAAGATCAGAGTATAAAAAAACGGATGGTCAGTTATGAGCACAATGAACAAAAACCACTTGAAAAACAAAAAAATATATTGTACAATAACCGAAAAAAGAGACGGTAAGTTTTAAAATGTAAATTGAATTGATTATTGATTGTATACTCTTTATCGTGATATAATCTTTTTAAAATTCAAAGCAAGACTTTTTAGGAGGTGGGAAATTATGTCGGAAGAAATATTGCAGTTATCCAATATTTCCAAAACATTCCCCGGAGTGAAAGCGTTAAGCAATATCACCTTCGGTCTAAAACCGGGTGAGATCCATTGCATATGCGGTGAAAACGGCGCGGGAAAATCTACGCTCATTAAAATCATATCGGGTGCGTACCAGCCGGACCGGGGCGGAAAGATTCTCTTTGAGGGAAAACCGGTTTCGATCGATAACCCCCATGTGCCCATAGAGCTCGGCATCCAGACCATATACCAGGAGCATACGGTTTTTCCGACTTTGGATATAACCGAAAATATTTTTGTGGGTCTTGAACTTACGAAAAATGGTGTCATGCAGAAAGACGATATGCGTGCCAAGACCAAAGAAGTTCTGGAATACCTGCACAGCGACCTTGAGCCCGACCAGCTGGTGAGCGAACTATCCTCGGGCGAACAGAAGATCGTTGAGATCGCCAAAGCGCTCGTTTTGGAGCGCAAGGTCATCATCATGGACGAACCCACGGCTTCCTTTTCGGTGAACGAGATCGACAACCTTCTTGAGATCGTAAAAAAGATCAAGGAGCGCGGCATCGGCATCATTTATATTTCACACCACCTGGAAGAAGTTTTCAGGATAGCGGACCGGATCACGGTGCTCCGGGACGGCATGCACATCAATACATACAATGCAAATGAGATTGATATACAGCAGCTCATACGCGACATGGTGGGCCGGGACGCGTCGTCCTTTTATCACCGCGAATTTTACGAGCCGGGCGAAGTCGTGCTGGAAGCCAAAAATCTTTCGGGCAACGGCGTAAACAACATATCGTTCCAGGTGCGCCGGGGAGAGATCCTCGGGTTTGCCGGGATGGTCGGCTCGGGACGCAGCGAGCTTATGACGCTGCTCTTCGGCGGCGCGGAAAAACTGGGCGGCCAAGTAAAAGTAATGGGCAAGGAAGTCAATTTTAAAAATCCAAGCGACGCCATCAAAAACAAGATGTGCTACATCACGGAAGACCGGCAGTCTACCGGACTGTTTTTGATTCATACCATCGCGCGCAATACCATGATCGCAAACATGGTCAATACGAAAGGCTTTATGATCAATCCCAAAGAAGAGATTGAAATCGGCGACGATTATATAGAAAAACTGGATACCAAGGCCCCGGATTCCCAGGCGCTGGTCATGAGCCTTTCGGGCGGGAACCAGCAGAAGGTCGTTCTGGCAAAATGGTTCAACACCAACGGGGAGATTTTCATATTCGACGAGCCGACGCGCGGCATCGACGTGGGCGCCAAGCAGGAAATCTACCAGATTATGATGGACCTTTTAAAACAGGGAAAGGCGATCATAGTAGCGTCGTCCGATATGCCTGAGATCGTATCCATGAGCGACCGCATCATGGTCATGAAAGACGGCCGCGTCGTTGGCGAACTTACCAAAGAAGAAGTTTCCGAAGAAAATATACTCGAGTTATCCATAGGAGGTAAAAGAATATGAGACAGTCCCCGCTCCAGGCAGAAAGAAAGAAATTTTCATTTTTAAAAGGAGAAAACTCCACGGTTCTCTCCGTTATGATCGGATTTTTTGCAGCCGTCATTTTAATCCAGATTTTTTCAGGCATAGCAGCAGGGAAAGCGGCATACCCGTCTTTTATCAGCCCCGAGAATCTGCTGAACATACTGATGCAGGTATCGGTGGTGGGCATCATGGCCATGGGCATGTCCGTGGTCATGATCGGCGGCGGTATAGACCTTTCGGTCGGCATGCTTGCTTCTTTCGTAACGTTGTTCCTTGCCAAGGGGACGGTAGACTGGGGAATGGGCCTGATCCCCTCCCTTATTACTGTCATTATTCTTGCGGTCGCGTTTGAAGCGGCGATGGGCCTTGCGATCTCCCGGCTGAACGTGGAACCGTTCATTATCACCCTGGGCGGCATGATCACATTCCGCGGCGTAGCACTCTTAATCTGCAATTCAATTGAAGTCAGCATATGGGGCGCGCTGGACCCGCTGAAGGCCAACCTGATCGAGGGCGCCAAAGGCCCCAGCGGACTGGCGCTTGTGATTCCTCTGTACGTTCTTGTATTCTTTGCCGTTACAATACTTATCTGGTGGCTGTTGAAATATACCAAGTACGGCCGCCGGGTGTATGCCGTGGGCGCAAACAGAAACGCCGCTTACCTGGCCGGTATCGGCGTGAAGAACATGGTGCTGTCCACGTATGCATTGAATGGCCTTCTGGTTGCCGTAGCGGCCATCATGCTCCTGGCCCGTGTGAATACGGCCATCATAACCATCGGACAAAACCTTGAGATCGATGTTATCGCGGCCACCGTTGTCGGCGGCGTTGCCTTGTCGGGCGGCAAAGGAAACATCTGGGGCACCTTCATCGGCGCGATCTTCCTGGGCGCCATCGCAAACGCCATGAATATCATGCGGCTGCAAAGCGAGTGGCAGTTCGTCGCAAAGGGCATGATCATCATCGCCGTTGTGTCCGCGGGCGCTTATGTCGCGGCAAACAGGGCCAGGGGTGAGCAAAAACGCCGGCTGCGGGAAGAAGCTGAAAAATCTGCGCAGCAATAAGGATAACCATAAAAACAATTATGTTATATAAGCCGGCGGCGGGAATAAAGCCCGCTGCGGGCTGATATAAAAGCAACCAACCTTATCCCTTAAGTTGGTTAAAATTAGGAGGAGGATATACAATGAAGAAAATTTTATTAATCGCTTTAGTTGCGATTCTGGCCGTGGGCCTGCTTGCTTGCCAGGCTGCGCCCGCCGCTTCGTCCGCCCCGGCTTCCGAAGCTCCGGCTTCCGAGGCTCCGGCTTCCGAAGCACCGGCTTCCGCAGAAATTCTCAAGCTGGACATCGGCATGTATGCCGACGGCGCGGATTCCTACTACCAGGTCATGTATGAAACACTGCAGGCCTGTGCGGATGCGGACCCGACCTGCGATTGGACAGTGGATTACAAAGTCGGACAGAACACTGCTCCCGAGCAGCTGCAGGCTGTTGAAGACTTTATCACCGCTGGTTACGACGCAATCGTCGTAATCCAGAACTCGGTGGACGCCACGTCCGAATGCCTCAAAAAGACCGTGGACGCCGGCATTCCCTATTTCGGCGGCGGCCACAATTTCGTGTCGGCTTCGAATTCCAAAGATGCGGCTGGTTCCTGCTGCTTCAACTTCATCACCGCCGGTAAATATGCCGGTGAAGATGCTGTTGCCCGCGGCGTTGAGAAGGTCATCATGATCGAAGGACAGCTCGGACAGGGCACTGCGAGCGCGCAGGCCGAAGGCTTCCTGCTGGCTTATGAAGAAGCCGGAAAGAACATGGGCGGCACAACCGCGAAAGAATATGCCGAACTGAAAGAGGGCGCCAAAATGGACGGCACGCAGGAAATCGAAGTAGTTGGCTGGGCTTCCGGCGGCTGGTTCGCTGATCCCGCACAGAAAGCCATGACAGACTACATCACATCCCTCGGACCGGATGGTTTCGACGGTGTGTATGCGCACAATGATCCCATGATGGAAGGCGTTCTTGCCGCCATCACCGACGCGGGCCTCAATCCTTCGGATTACTGGCTGGGCGTATGCAACGGCCGCGAGATCTCGTGGGATTGGGTCAAAGCCGGCACGGTAACAATGGACGTTAACCAGTCCGCTGCTCTGGAAGGCGACACCATCTATCAGCAGATCAAAGGCTACTTCCTCGGCGAAGACTACAGGAAGTACGTGCATCCTTATCTCACGCCTTACAACGTGGACAATGTCAACGACACAGCGCTTGTTCCGTTCTCTGACGTTGCTGCCTACATGGCGGGAAGAGCAGCCGGCGACTTCGTAACCGACATCAATGATCCGGCTTATACGGATATAGCGGGTTATTAAGACTGATTAGATTTCAAAAAATCAGATAAAAAAAGTGAACAGAATGTTTTTGGTCACTGACTCATAGGGATAAGAAAGCAAAAACCATCCGCTTTTAAGCGGATGGTTTTTCTTTTCATTAGGGGTTCCCGAAAAGTCGTGAGACTTTTTGGGGTGTGGTTCGTAATACCGGAAATGTAAAAACGCGCACGTTTACCCGGCGTTCGCGAGCAGATGGTATAAAAATATCATAAGGCCTATAAAGGCAAAAGTGGCGATAATAGCCGTGACCAGCCCTTTTACGTTGATCTTTTGTTTTGGTCTCGGGCCGGGCGGCGGCTCTTCCTGGTCTTGCAGAAGAGTTTTGCATTTCAGGCAGTAGTCAGCCTCGTTTGAATATTGGGTCTCGCATATCGGGCAGCGTTTCAATTTTCATGCCTCCTTTATCAATGAGTAAAAGATAAATGGAAGGGTAAACGGTAAAATGTTCGCCGGCAAAGAAGACGGTTTGTGAATAAAGGCGGATATTGTCATGCAGCCGCGCCGCCGCCACATTTATTATAACATAAAAATAAGTTTGGATGAAAAGGAATTAGTAAGATTTGATATTAACAAATTTATAAATTTGTGTTATTGTATAATAAAAAAGAGCGAGTTTGTTTAAAATGCCCGCAATAATTGAAACGGTATTGAAACAGGCGCTTCAAAACGGCCTGCCTGTTATAATTATATATCATGGTGAAAAGGAGATGACGCAGCGTCGCATATACGTTCGCGGTATGGATGATGAATCCGTAACTGCCTATTGCACGGTTAAAAAAGCTCTTCGGCATTTTAAAATGAAAAACATCTTAAGCGCGGTCATTGCCGAAGAATAGAATATAAATTTATTCTGATTATCCGTATACCGGTTTTAGACTGATGCACTCGAACGGAAATGTATGTAAATTTTATGGATGTAAAAAAAGAAGTATACTGCGCCCGCTACCGGGCATTAGGCAAGATGCTTGAAGTGGAGAGGCTGCGCCAGAGCGAAATGATGAACGAAGACGCGCATCTGCCCCGGGACAGGCATCGGCTCGCGCAAAAGGGGTTCAGGGATAAATCCAAGGATATACTGAATGAACTGAATGAACTGGAAGACATGCTATTTTGATATTGAGGAGATCTGCATTTGGAAGCATCGCTCCATGAAACAAAACATTTGACTTCTTTTATCGATGCGATGGGGGATATGGTTCGTGTCGTAGCGGAAGACGGACGTGTACTGCTTACCAATCTGTCCTTCAAAAAAGCGATGGGCGAAGACCCCGCCGAAACATGTTATTCAACGCTGGGGCGCACGCACAGGTGCCAAAATTGCCTTGCAAAAAATGTTCTTAAAAACGGCAAGGTGCACAAGTCCACCCGGGAGATCAACGGCCGTATATACAGTGTGACCGCTTCACCCCTTACGGGCCGGGAGGGCATGCCGGTGGCCGTTATAGAAGCGTTCAGGGATATCACGACCGATTTTGAACTGCGGCAGCAGCTCATGCGTTCGAATGTCAAAATGCAGACCGACCTGGAGCTCGCAAGGCGGCTTCAGTTTTCACTGGTGCGGCATGATTTTAAGGATATTCCGGGCGTCAGGGTCACGGTCGGCTTTTATCCCTGCGAAGCCGTGGGAGGAGACATCTACGACTGCTTCGAAACGGACGGCAAGATCATCATGTATGTTTCGGACGTTTCGGGCCACGGCGTGATGCCCGCGATGCTTGCGGTATTTGTTGCGCGCACCATCCGGCAGATTTGCGGCCAGGGGGAAACGGCGCCGGACAGGATCCTTTCAAAGCTGCAAAAGGAATTTGGCCGCCTGGATATCGACGAGAGCGTGTACATCACCGCGTTTGTGGTGTCGCTTGACCTGGAAACGAACGAACTGGCCTATGCGAACGCCGGCCTGTCCGTTCCGCCCCTGCTTTTGGACGGGGGCGGGGTCACCGAATTGTACCTGCCCGCCCAGCCCGTTTGCAGTTGGTTTGAACGTCCGAAATTTGAAATGAGCAAAATAACCCTGCACCCGGACAGCAGGCTCCTTTTGTATACCGACGGGATATTCGGGTCTTACGGGAAGAACAAGACGCTGAAAAAGACCGGCGACAATTTTTCCAAAAAGGATTTTGACGCAAAAGCGTTTATACAAAATATTCGCAAGGGTCTGAACAAACAATTAAAAGACGACCTTACGTTGCTGGTTTGCGAGTGCTTGCACAAAACAGAAGGTTAGGAGTAGGCAATGGCGGATTTCTTTTTACCTTTTACAACCGGTGCGATTCAGTTTAGCTGGCGGGACGTGGTGGACATTATCATCGTCGCTGCCATTATCTATTCGCTGATCCGCATCATGAGCGGCACCAGGGCCCTGCAGGTATTAAAGGGCCTGGGGATCATCCTGGCGCTGGCCATCATTTTTTCCATCCTGGATCTGCAGACCGTTACCTGGATGCTCAGCTGGCTCTTAAACGCGGCCGCGGTGGTGCTGGTGATATTGTTCCAGCCCGAAATCCGCCGTGCTTTGGAAAAGCTGGGCGGCGGTAAATTCTTCGGCGTGGTTATCGCGCCGCGGGAGGATGCGGACCGGATCGTGGAAGAACTGATGCGGGCCATCATCAACATGTCCAAGCGCAAGGTGGGCGCGCTGATCGTTTTCGAGCGGAAAACCGGTCTGAAGGACATCATTGAGACGGGCACATTTATCAACGCGGAGACCACCTCTGAGCTGATCGAGAACATCTTTTATCCGAACACGCCGCTGCACGACGGCGCCATGATCATCAAAGAAGGAAAGATCATCGCAGCCGGCTGTTTCCTGCCGCTTTCGGACAACAAACAGATCTCTTCCGAACTGGGCACCCGCCACCGGGCCGCGCTGGGCGTTTCCGAGGTCTCGGACAGCTATACCATCGTTGTTTCGGAGGAAACCGGCGTCATATCCTATATGTTTGACGGGATGCTGACCCGCTACCTGGATATCCCCACGCTTCGCGATATTTTGGAGCGGATATTCATCAAGACGGAAAATGCGGATAAAAAACCCCCCGTATTCAAATTCAGGCGTAAGGTGGGCGAAAAATGAAATCGTTTATACGTTTTTTGATCGGGTCCGTTAAAAATAATTTCTGGATGAAGGTGGCTGCGCTGGGTTTCGCCGCGGCCCTGTGGGTGTTCGTGATCGCCGAGACCAACCCGTCCCGCATGAAGGAATTCAAGGACATCCCGGTGGCCTTCACGGGCGTGCAGGAACTTTCCGACCGCGGACTGACTTCGACCGCGGACTTGAGCCGGCTCATCTCCCAGGCCGACGTAACGGTGGACGCGCAGACCGACCTGCTCAAATACCTGACGGACGAAAGCATCTCCCTGACGGTGGATCTTACGGGGATCACTACCCCGGGCGACTACAAGCTGCCCATACGGGGAAAATCTACGGCGGGGAACGTGACGGCCATAAACCCGTCCGACATAACGGTGACGATCGAGGACGTCGTCTCCACCGTGCTTCCGGTGGAAGTGCAGCTGGTGGGAGACAAGAACCCCAGCCTGTATTACGGTGAGCCCAGGCTTTCCAAAAAAACGGTCGCGGTTTCGGGCGCGCGCTCCAATGTGGAGAAGTTCGCCAAGGCGGTTTGTTATCTAGATATCGAGGATCTGACCGGACCGGTAACCGAGAGCAAGAACACCGTCATCATGGATGCGGGCGGTAACATCGTGGATAAGTCAAACATCGGGACCGAACTTGCATCGGTGATCGTGTCACTGGATGTGTATCCCAAGAAGGAAGTGCCTATCGATACCGCGAAAGTTATGCAGTCCATCACCGGGCTCGCGCCCGGCTACCAGATAGACGGCGTGGTGCTGGGCCCCGCCAGCGTGGAATTTGCGGGTCCGCAGGAGGTGCTGGACGCGATCACAAGCGCGGATCTTGAAAACATTATACTGAACAATGCGATGGTGGACGCCAGCCTCAAGGTGCCGGTGATCGTTCCGGACGGCGTCGTGTCCTGTGTTCCGACCGAGGTGGCGGCCACCGTGCAGATATCGCAGATTCTGGAGAGCCACACCTATCAGGCGGTGGACGTCGGCGTCAAAAATCTGGGCAGCGGCATGCGGTATTCCCTGACGCCCCAGTCCATCGACGTGACGGTCACCGGGAGCCAGGAAGCGCTGGACAACATCAAATCATCGCAGATTAAGCCTTTTGTGGATCTGGCGGGCCTGGGCGTCGGCACTCATAACGTAACCGTGAAGTTTGAGGACGCCCCCGACCTTCATGCGTCCCTCACCCCCTCCGTTGTAATATTGCAGGTCAATCTGACCCGGTCAAACGGTTAAGGAATGCCCTGATGAGACCTGTTCGCTCAAAACCAAAAACGATCCGGCCCGACGGTTGTTTTTGGTTTTTTATTGGGCGGACCGGCGGTCCTGAAGAGAAAAAGCAGAAAGGGTTTTAGCCATGTCAAAAAATATGATCCTTGCAGGAAATTACGGGAGCGGCAAAACGGAGATATCCCTTAATATGGCCCTTAGTTTATCAAAAAAAGGAAGCACCGCACTGGTGGATATGGATATCGTGAACCCGTATTTCCGTTCTGCCGAACACGGGGATCTCATGCGCGCGCACGGCATCCGGCTGATCGCCCCCACATTTGCCAATACGGCGGTAGACCTGCCGGTGATCGGCGCGGAGGTGTTCTCCTCCTTTGGCTGCGACTATGCGGTGTTCGACGCGGGCGGGGACCCGGTGGGGACCAGCGTGCTGGGCAGCATCGCCCACCGCGTACTTGAAAACGGCGTTCCGGATTTTTACTATGTGGTGAACGCGCGGCGTCCCCTGCAAAGGAACCCGCAGGAAATCACGGAACTGCTGCGCCTCATACAGGGCAAGGCGCGTATGCAGGTCACGGGACTCATCAACAACACCAACCTTGCGCGGGAAACCACGGTTTTGGACCTGCTGCACGGCCGGGATATGTGCCGGGAAGTCAGCCGGCTGACGGGGCTGCCGGTGGCGTTCACCAGCGGCGAGCCGAAAGTTCTGGAAGAATACAAAAAGCAGACCGGCGAAGAAAACCTCTTTGCGCTCACCATTTACACCCGCCCGAACTGGCTGGACAGCACAAGTTAAACGCCTTTCTTTTCCCGAATGGGAAGGGCGGCAAAGAAGGCGGCCGTATTGACGAAACACCCATAAAGTGTTACTCTAAATAAATGTAAATTTAAAAAAACAGGCTTGGAAGGTGGAGAGGAATTGTCCAAAATAACGATAAGCGAAGATGTCTGCAAGGGCTGCGGCATGTGCGTGGCCGCCTGCCCCAAAAAGCTGCTCGCATTGTCCAAAACAAAGATCAACATTAAAGGCTACCATGTTGTCGAAATGACGGACCAAAACGCATGCACGGGTTGCACGGCCTGCGCGCTGCTGTGTCCGGACGTTGCGATCGAAGTGGAAAAATAGCATCCCCGAAAGCCTTTGCGCCATCCGGGGAATTGTAAAATAAAAACGGATCATAAGGTGAAAAAAGTATGGCAAAAGTATTGATGAAAGGGAATGAGGCGATAGCCGAGGCCGCGGTCACCGCGGGCTGCACCTGCTTTTTCGGTTATCCCATCACTCCGCAGAACCAGATACCCGAATACATGTCCAAACGTCTGCCCGAGGTCGGCGGCACATTCGTGCAGGCCGAAAGCGAGATCGGCGCCATCAACATGGTGTACGGCGCCGCGGGCGCGGGCGCGCGGGTCATGACTTCCTCCTCCAGCCCGGGCATCAGCTTAAAGCAGGAGGGCATCAGCTACATCGCGTGCGCGGAGCTTCCCTGCGTGATCGTGAACATGGTTCGCAGCGGCCCCGGCCTGGGCGGCATACTGCCTTCCCAGGGCGACTATTTCCAGGCCGTCAAGGGGGGAGGACACGGGGATTACAAGCTGATCACCCTTGCCCCTTCTTCCGTGCAGGAAGCGGTGGATTTGGTGATGCTGGGCTTCGACCTGGCGGATCAGTACCGCAACCCGGTGATGATCCTGGGCGACGGGATGATTGGACAGATGATGGAGCCCGCCGAGTTTTCGGCTTATAAGAAACGAGATCTCCCGCCCAAGGACTGGGCGGTCAGGGGGCGGAAAGATAAAACAAAGCCGCCCAAGCTGATCAATTCGCTGTTTATCGAACCCGAAGAAATGAGCGCGCAGACGGCGCGCATGCAGAAAAAATATGCGGATATCGCAAAAAACGAAACGCTCGTTGAAGAATACATGATGGAAGACGCCCAGTACGTCATCGCGGCGTTCGGGACCACCGCGCGCGTAGCCAAAAGCGCGGCGCAGATGGCCCGCAAAGAAGGCCTTAAGGTGGGCGTGATCCGTCCCATTACCCTGTGGCCCTTTCCGTCCGAAACCTTTGCGAAAGCCGCAAAAAAAGTCAGGGGCATCCTGACGGTCGAAATGAACACCGGCCAGATGGTGGAAGACGTCCGCCTGGCCGTTTCGGGGCGCGTGCCCGTGGAATTTTACGGCACGGTGGGCGGATTTGTTCCGGAACAGAAAGAGATCGTAAAGCATATCCGCGCAATGAAGGAGGGCAAGTGACATGGCAGGATTCAAAAAAACAACCATGCTGACCGATGTGCCCATGCACTACTGCCCCGGATGTACGCACGGGATCGCGCACCGGCTGGTGGCCGAGTCCATAGAGGAACTCTCTTTGCAGGACAAAGCGGTGGGCGTCGTGCCCGTCGGCTGCTCGGTGTTCGCCTATAATTACTTCAACTTCGATATTTACCAGGCGCCGCACGGCCGCGCGCCCGCGGTCGCCACCGGCGCCAAACGGGTGCATCCGGAAAACCTGGTGTTCACTTACCAGGGTGACGGCGACCTTGCGTCCATCGGCACGGCCGAGATCGTACACGCTGCGGCGCGGGGAGAAAACATCACGGCCATATTCATCAACAACGCCATCTACGGAATGACGGGCGGCCAGATGGCCCCCACCACTTTGGTGGGCCAGGTGACCACCACCTCGCCCTACGGACGCAACCGTGATACGCAGGGGGCGCCCGTCCGCATGTCTGAAATGCTCGCGCAGCTCGAAGGCGCGTATTATATCGAACGCGTGTCCCTGCACGATATGGCGCACGTAATCAAAGCGAAAAAAGCGGTCAAAAAGGCATTCCAATACCAGATGGAAGGCAAAGGGTTCACCATGGTGGAGCTTTTGTCCACCTGCCCGAGCAACTGGGGCCTGTCTCCCGTGGAAGCCGTATCCTGGCTGAAAGACAACATGATCCCCTGTTTTCCGCTGGGCGTGACCAAGGAAGGAGACCAAAAAGAATGACCGAACAGGTGATACTCGCAGGATTCGGCGGGCAGGGCGTGCTGCTTGCGGGGCAGGTGCTCGCGCATGCCGGTTTCCTGGAAGATAAAAACGTATCCTGGCTCCCTTCCTACGGCCCCGAGATGCGGGGCGGGACCGCCAACTGCGCGGTGATTGTATCCGACGAGGATGTGGGCAGCCCCATCATCGTGGAAGCGGACGCGGTCATCGTGATGAACCGGCCGTCCTTTGACAAGTACGAAAAATATCTCAAAAAAGGCGGGCTGCTGGTCGTTAATTCCACGCTGATCGACCAGAAAGCCCGGCGGGACGATATCGATGTAATCTATGTTCCGGCCAACGAACTGGCCGAGCAGGCGGGCAATGTCAAGGCCGCAAATATGGCGGCGCTGGGCGCCTATATAGAGCGGTCGGGCGTCGTCGGAAAGAAGAGCGTGATCCAATCCCTTAAGAGCATCATGGGCAAAAAAAAGGCAGGGCTCATCCCGCTCAACGAAAAAGCGCTGGACCTGGGCGCAGCGTGCGCAAAATGAAACGGCTATGAAAGAGCCTTGCCAGTAAGGCAAGGCTCTTTCTTTACGCAGCTTTTCATTTAAAAAAAGAAAAGCTGCGCAGGCGAAAACCAATACCCGAAAACACAAGTTGCGCAGGGGGGCCGAATGGTTTAAAATAACGGTAGCAAAGCAAATCATTCGTTTGATATAAATCTTACAAAACGGGAGCAGACGCATGAAAAAACTTTTTATATTTCTTCTGGCGGCGGCTTTTCTCTTCGCTTTCGCGGGCTGCAGCCAAGCGCCCGAGGCCGCGAGCGAATCGCCTTCCCGGACGGCCAGCGCGGAGGCCATCACCACCTCGCCCATCATCGGGCTGGTTTTCGCCCAAAAGGAGGCCTATTACGAACGCATGGAAAAAGAGGCACAGGCCATCGCGCAGGATGCCGGATACGAGCTGCTGACCTATTATCCGGACAGCGACGCCCAGCAGGTCACGGATATCTACGCGGCGATCGGCGCGGGAGCCCAGAGCATTATGATCATCCCCCGCAATATGGACAATATGCAGACCGTGCTGGATGAATGCGACATGCAGTCCATCCCGGTCATCAACCTGATGGTGCCCATCAACGGCGTGGTGGATACGCTTGTCTGCCCGGATTACCAGCTGATGGGTTTAAAAGGGGCGGATGCGGTGCGCGGCGCGCTGGGTGAGGAAGAGCGGGCAAACGTATTCCTCCTGGAATCGGCGGAGGGCAGTTTCGTATCCCAGCTGATGCACGACGGGTTCGTTGCCCAGGCGGCGGATATCGACGGCGTTCATATCACAGACGCCCAGATCATCCAGCGCGGCCAGGACACGGCGTATGCGGAGATCGCAAGGCAGCTGAAATATGACGAGGACATCAACGCAATCTTCGTGTCGGACGAGACGTTTGTTCCCGGTGTGCTCCGCGCCGTTACGGAAAGCGGCCGGAACGTCAAAATCGTATGCGTGGGCGGGAGCAGGGAGATCATGGATATGGTCAAAGCGGGCGACGTTGCCGCCAGCGTTTTTGTAAGCCCGGTGGAACTGGCCCAGATCGCGGTGGAGTATGCGGTCAAATGCGCGTCCGACCCGAATTACACCCTTCCGCAGTACACCGGGATGACGGTGGAGACCATATTTCCAACCGATGTGGATAAATACAGCGCGTTCGGAGAATACGCGGACGCGCTGACCAATAAGATACCGCCCTCACCTTCCCCTTCGCTGCGGGAAAGCCCCCTGCCCTCGGGCGGGCAGGCGTCGCCTTCTGCCTCTCCTTCGCAGGAGGAGGACGGCCAGACGGAAGACTGATCTTTTAAAAACGGCTTTGCCCGGCGGAAAGCAGGAACGCTTTCGCCGGGCGTTTTTGTTTTTTTTGAATGGATATTGCAACTTCCCATGCCGGTGATTCGGGTGTATAATAATACATTAGGGTTAAAAATACGGTTTTATGGCGAATCGCGCCGCATTTAAAAAGCTGCCCGATGAAGGTCAAATTGCCGGCCGTATGCCGGTATAGATAGATTTATAAATCTTCTGGAGGAGAGCAAATGCGTAAAAACATTGTTATCATGAACCTGCTGGTCGCCTTCTTTTGGATGACAATGTATTCGTATGTGCCCAATCTGCCCGAATATTCCCGCTCATTGGGCGCGGATGCGGTGGTGTTGGGCGTCATCGGGGGCGTATACGGCATCGCGCAGATCATCCTTCGTATCCCCATCGGCGCCACCTCCGACAAAACGGGAAAAAACAAGCTGATGCTGCAGGTCGGCATGGGCGTCCTGGCCGCATCCTGCGTGGCGCTCATCTTTGCGGACAACACAAACCTCATTATTCTGGGCAGGTTGATCGCGGGCGCGGCGGCGGCCTGGTGGGTGGTTTTAAGCGCCACCTATGCGGATTACCACCACGACGACCTGCAGGTGAAGGCGCAGGGGGTATTGAGCGCAAGCTCCAACCTGGGCAAGGTGGCGGCTACCGTTATCGGCGGGATCATGGCGCAGTTTTTTGGCGTACATTCCATTTTTATTTTTTCATTTTTTTTGGCGGTGGGTTGTTTCGTGCTCGCCAGCCAGCTGACCGACCTGCCTGAAAAACCGAAGAGCGGTTCTTTAAAAAATTTGTTTTCCCTTTTCAAAAACCGGGACCTGATCGTTTTATCGCTGATCGGAATCCTTCCCATGTTTTTATGCTTTGCCGCGCCCACGCTGTTCACCATTGTTGCGGCACAGGATCTGGGCGCGTCCAGCTTAGAGCTTGGGATGCTCACCATGGTATTCTTCCTTGCGACCGCGGTCACCTCCCTGTTTGTGGGGACACGGATGTACAAAAAAATCGGCGGGATTAACGCGCTGGCCATCGCCTTTCTGATCTGCGCCTTCTCTTTGATCCCCGCCTTTTATCATATCAACCTCATTGTTGTGTTTTTAATGCAGGCGGTGTCGGGCTTCGGCTTCGGCATCACGTCTTCCGCAATTGCCGGGTTGGTGATCCGCGCGGTGCATCCCCATCAGCGCGGCGGGGCCACGGGCATCTTCCAGTCGGTTTACGGCATCGGCATATTTATCGGGCCGGTCATAACAGGGTTGATCATCAAGGCCGTATCGTTTGACGCGTCCTATTGGTTTTTATTGGCGTTGTCCATCGCCTCCGCGCTGCTGTGCTGGCTGCTCATCCCTAAAAAATATGCGGCGATGTAACGCTCTGTAATACAGAGGTATTCCATGCGCAAAAACATAGTTCTGATGAATATACTGGTTGCCTTCTTCTGGATGTCCATGTATTCCTACGTGCCCAACCTACCCGAATACGCGCAGACCCTGGGCGCGGACGCGGTGGTGCTGGGCATCATCGGCGGGGTGTACGGCATCGCGCAGATCGTCCTTCGCATTCCCATCGGGATCATTTCGGACAAAACGGGAAAAAACAGGCTGATGCTGGTGGTCGGCTCGGCCGTGCTGGCGGCATCCTGCGGAATACTGATGCTGGCGGACAATACCGGCCTTATCATATTCGGCCGGCTGATCGCGGGCGCGGCGGCCGCCTGGTGGGTCATCCAGTCCGCGACCTACGCGCACTACCACCGGGACGAAAAGCAGGTGAAGGCGCAGGGCATCCTTTCGGCCAGCGCGAACTGGGGCAAACTGGCGGCGGCCCTGATCGGCGGCCTGGCGGCGCAGTTCCTGGGCCTCCGCTCCATATTCGTGTTTTCGTTTTTCATTGCTGTCGCAAGCCTGTTTCTGGTGATCGGCATCAAAGATATCCCCAAAAAGGAACATGAAGCAGGGGTCAACGCCAAAAATACAAGGGGACAGGTGCTGCAAGACCTGCTTTTGCTGTTCCGCAACCGCGATTTGATGCTCTTTTCCCTGCTTGCCATCCTCTCCAACATCCTGTGTTTCGCGGCGCCCATACTGTTTACGGCGGTGGCCGCCAAAGACCTGGGCGCGTCCAGCCTGGAACTGGGCATGCTCAACCTGATGTTTTATCTGATGGCCGGGCTCACATCCCTTTTCGTGGGCACGGGCGTGTACAGAAAAATGGGGGGCATCAACGCGCTTTCCATCGCGTTTCTTATCACCGCCGTCTCCTGCGTGCCGTTATTTTACCACGCGAACCTGGCGTCTCTCTACCTCATGCAGGCGCTTTCCGGGGTCGGATTCGGCGTGACCGGGTCCGCGGTGGCGGGTATGGTGATCCGGGCCGTGCGGCCGGATCAGCGCGCGACGGCAACCGGCATATTCCAGTCCCTTTTCGGCATTGGGATTTTTATCGGGCCGGTGATGGTGGGGAGTATCACCAAGGCGCTCTCCTTCGACGCCGCGTACTGGACGCTGGTGGCGGTGGGCGTTGTTTCCGCCGTCCTCTGCTATGGGTTGATCCCCAAAAAATACGACAAAATGTGACGCCCGGTCCCGTGCGCCGTACTACCTTGTACTTGCCGGGATTTCGTGTATAATGTAGAATAAAGACACAAATTGAAACCTGAGATTTTTAGCTGTTCGGAATCAAATAGGGCTGGGTATAGTATCGGGAGAACCTTCAATGAAACACAAAAGAAGCGTTTACAGGTATAGACCCAAGCGGCGGCGGCGGGTCCGCAAACTGCGGTTCACTCTGTTCATCATTGTGGTGGCCGCTGCGGCGGTGGCCGCCGTTTATTTTGGCGCCCAATTTTTGGGCGGCGAAAAGCAGGCAAATCCATTGCCTTCGTCTACGCCTTCGCCCGCGCAGCAGGCGGCGGCGCCGTCCGCAGAGCCGGAGGCGCACGCCGTAGCCGGGACCTGGCCGTCCGATTTTGACCTTACGTACGACATCATGAAAAACGGCGAGATCACAGAAAGCTTCATCCGGCCGCAGGGGATCACTTTCCCGTCATCCGGCTACACGTCGTCCGATGAGAAATACACCAATTTAAAAGGCGTCACCACCTTTCGGGGCGACAACTACCGCAATGCGGCCAGCTTCGGCACGGCGGACGTCACCGAAGAAATACTTGAGTCCCTCTGGAACGTCGGCAGCGGGACGCTCACCCGGTGGACGGGCAGCGGGTATACCGGCCAGCCTTTGATCGTTCAGTGGGACGATTCCATGCGGCAGATCATGAACCTGTATCCCGAAAAAAAAGCAAAGCAGACCCTTACGGAAGTCATCTATCCCACAATGGACGGCAAGATATATTTTATTGACCTGGACGACGGCACGCCCACCCGCGATCCCTTAGACATGGGCTTCACCGTGAAGGGCACGGCCTCCATCGACCCGCGGGGCTATCCCATCCTTTATGTGGGCCAGGGCATCGGCCTTTCGGGAAACGAAAGCCGGGACAACTCCATGATCCATATCTACAGTTTGATCGACGGGACCGAAATGTATCAATACGGCTTTCCCGAAAAAGACCCGTTCTCCTACCGCGATTCCTGGCAGGCGTGGGATTCCAGCCCGCTGGTAGCGGCGGACACGGACACCCTGGTCTGGACGGGCGAGAACGGCATCCTGTACACCTTCAACCTGCATTCGGATTTCGACGGTTCGGCCGGCACGGTATCCATATCGCCGGACGAGCCGGTCAAATACCGCTATACCACCCCCCTGAACGGGGACGACGCCCTGTCCGGGATCCAGCCGGACGTACGCATATACGGCATCGAAACATCGGCGGCGGCCTATAAAAACTACCTTTTCTTCTCGGACAACGGCGGCTGGCTTCAATGCGTAGATCTGAACACCATGGCGCCGGTTTGGGTCCAGGATGTGACCGACGACAGCGACGCCACCTGCGTGCTGGAGGCAGACGGGGCGGGTGTTTACCTTTATACCGGAAACGAGATCGACATGTCCCTGCGGGCGGGCAGCCAGACGGGATTGGCCACCGCGCGCAAAGTGGACGCCCTTACCGGCGATATCTTATGGGCTGTGCCCTATGAGTGCTTTGCGGTCCAGGGTTCGGACAGCGGCATACTCGCGTCGCCCGTGGTGGGACGCGGCAACCTGGACGGTCTGGTGTTCTTTACGGTCGCGCGTACCGGCGGCAGCGAGGATACGGGGCTGATGGTCGCGTTCAACAAGGAAACGGGCGAAGAGGTCTGGCAGAAGGCCATGGACCGCTACGCCTGGTCTTCCCCCGTGCCGGTGTATACAGACGACGGCACCGGATACCTCATCCAGTGCGACAGCGGCGGGTATATGCACCTGGTGGACGGGACGAACGGCGATTTTCTCAGCAGCGTTTCGCTGGGCGCAAATATCGAAGCCAGCCCCGCCGTATTTGGCGACATCGCGGTGGTGGGCACACGCGGAGAAAAAATATTCGGCGTGAAAATAAAATAGTTCAATCAAAAGAAAACACGGTATTTTTTATGAATGCAAAAGAGAGATTTTAAAAATCTCTCTTTTATTTCATCTTTTGATTTAATAAATTGGTTGGTTTTCTTTTGACTTCCACTTCTTTTTAAAAAAGAAAGAAGCCTTAGAACAGCCCGGCCAGTTCGCCTTTTTCGTCCACGGTGATATCGTTAGCCGCCGGGCGGGCGGGCAGCCCGGGCATTGTCATGATCTTGGAGGTAATCACCACAATGAAACCCGCGCCCGAATTGAGGCGTACGTCCAGAACGGTCACATCAAAATCCTCGGGCGCGCCCAGCTTTTTCGGGTCGTCCGAAAAGGAATACTGCGTTTTGGCCACGCAGATGGGCAGGCCGGTATATCCCTGTCTTTCATACATCTCTATCTTGCGCAGCGCCTCGGGTTCAAAAACCGCGCCGGTGCCGCCGTATACGCGGGTCACCAGGTCGTGTATCTTGGTTTTGATGGGCGCGGCATAGTCGTAGGGCCGCGCGGGCGAGTTGTGGGCGGGGATGGAATCCATCACCGCCTGGGCAAGTTCAATGCCTCCCTTGCCGCCGTTTGCCCATACGGACGCGACGGACGCGCGCGCGCCGTTTTCCCGCGCGCATTGCATGATCTCTTCGATCTCGGAAGGAAAGTCGGTTTCAAACTGGTTGACGGCCACCACCACCGGCAGGCCGTAGACCTCTTTTATATTTTTAATATGCCGCCGCAGGTTGACCGAACCTTTTTGAACGGCCGCTGCGTTCTTGATATGCAGCTGGTCCCTGGGCACGCCGCCGTGGTATTTGAGCGCGCGCACCGTAGCGACGATCACAACGCAGTCCGGCCAGATGCCGGCGGTGCGGCATTTGATGTCTAAAAACTTTTCGGCCCCGAGGTCCGCGCCGAAACCGGCCTCGGTGACGGTGAAGTCGGCAAGATGCATGGCCGTGCGGGTGGCGATCAGGCTGTTGCAGCCGTGCGCGATGTTCGCAAAAGGCCCGCCGTGCATCAGCACGGGCGTATGGCCGATGGTTTGCACCAGATTGGGCCGGATGGCGTCTTTCAGCAGCGCGCACATGGCGCCCTGCGCAAAGAGGTCTTTCGCGTACACCGGCTCGTTTTTAAATGTGTAGCCCACGGTAATCTCGCCCAGCCGGCGCTTTAAGTCTTCCAGGTCGGAAGCCAGGCATAAAACGGCCATCACTTCGCTCGCGGCGGTGATGTCGAATCCTTCCTGCCGGGGCATCCCGTCGGCGGGCGCGCCCAGGCCGCAGATAATGTGCCGAAGCTGTCGGTCGTTCATGTCCATGCAGCGTTTGAAGGTGATGCGCCGCGGGTCGATATTAAGGGCGTTGCCGTGGTGGATATGGTTGTCTGTGAGCGCGCACAGCAGGTTGTTCGCAGAAGTCACCGCATGCAGGTCGCCCGTAAAATGCAGGTTGATGTCCTCCATGGGGAGCACCTGCGAACGGCCGCCGCCGGCCGCGCCGCCCTTGATGCCGAAAACCGGCCCCAAAGAGGGTTCGCGCAGGCAGACGCAGGTCTTCTGGCCCAGAAGGGAAAACGCGTCCCCCAGGCCGATGGAAACGGTAGTTTTGCCTTCCCCGGCGGGGGTGGGCGTGATGGCGGAAACAAGCACCAGCTTGCCGGCGGGCCTTCCTTCTATCCTTTTCAGTATGTCAAGGGATATCTTGGCCTTGTCCGTTCCGTAGGGGATGCATTCTTCGCTTAAAAGCCCAAGGGTTTCCGCTATCTGCGCAATAGGCAAAAGTTCGGATTTTTCCGCTGATGGTTTTGGGCAGTTCTAAAACGAATTCGACGATGCGCGGATACTTGTAGGGCGCGGTGATGTTTTTCACATGCTCCTTGAGTTCTTCCTTGAGCGCCTCGGTGGGCTGATACCCCTTGGCGAGCACGACGGTGGCCTTGACGATCTGCCCCCGCTCGGGATGCGGCACGCCGGTGATGGCCGTTTCCAGCACGGCCGGATGCTCCATAAGCGCGCTTTCCACCTCAAAGGGCCCGATACGGTAACCGGAAGACTTGATCACGTCGTCCGTGCGGCCCACATACCAGTAATAGCCGTCCTCGTCCCGCCAGGCGACGTCCCCGGTATGGTAGATATTATCCGCCCAGACCGACTTTGTGCGCTCTTCGTCTTTGTAATATCCGAGGAACATGCCCACCGGACGTCCGTCGTCCGTGCGGATGACGATCTCCCCCGGTTCCCCCGGGCCGCAGGCGCCCCCGTCCTCCCTTAAAAGGTCGATCTTAAACATGGGGTTGGGCTTGCCCATGGACCCCGGCTTTACGTCCATCCAGATAAAGTTGCCCACCGCCACCGTGATTTCGGTCTGGCCGTAGATCTCCATCAGTTTAAGGCCGGTTGCCTTGTAGAATTTACTGAACACCTCCGGATTTAAGGGTTCGCCCGCGATGCTCGCGCAGGAGATGGCCGAAAGGTCGTATTTTGCGAGGTCTTCCTTTATGAAATAGCGGTAAATGGTGGGGGGCGCGCAGAAGGTGGTGATGCGGTATTTTGAAATGATGCGCAGCATCTGGGCCGGGTCGAACTTGTCGTAGTCGTATACGAATACGCATGTTTCGGCCAGCCACTGCCCGTACAGCTTTCCCCATGCCGATTTGGCCCATCCGGTGTCCGACACCGTAAGGTGGATGCCTTCCGGGTCCGCGTCCTGCCAGAATACCGCGGTCACGATATGCCCCAGCGGATAGGTGAAGTCGTGCGCCACCATCTTGGGCATGCCGGTGGTCCCGGAAGTGAAATACAGCAGCATGATATCTTTGTTTTCGGGCGCGTCCTTCCCTTGCGGCCGATCGAAAGCGGACCGCTCCCTGCCCATCTCCTCCCAGAAATCAAGCCAGCCTTCCCGCTTTTCGTGCACCAGCATCTTTTTTTCAAGCGTTGGGCTTTCGGATTCGCTTTCCTCCACCCGCTGCTTAATCTGGTCGTCCGACGTGCAAACGATCATTTTGACGAGAGCGGCGTTGTTGCGGTAGACGAGGTCCTTTTTGGTCAGCAGGTGGGTGGCCGGGACCGTGACCGCGCCGATCTTGTGCAGCGCGATGACCGTGACCCAGAATTCCCAGTGACGCTTTAAGATCACCATCACCTTGTCGCCTTTTTTTATGCCGTGGGCGTCAAACATCGCGGCCGCGCGGTCGGAATACGCCTTCATTTCCCCGAAGGTGATTTTCTTTTCTTCCCCGCGCTCGTTGGTCCACAAAAGCGCAAGTTTATTAGGTTTGCCTGCCGCGAGTTCATCCATCACATCGTACGCGAAATTGAAACGTTCGGGCACGCGGATGGAAAACCGCGCACTGAAATCTTCATAATCCTTAAAATCGCTCTGAACGTATTTTTCAAAAAGTCTTAAAGCCACAATGCCTCCTGCCTGGATACGACCGCCAGAAATTCGCAGGGCGCGCCGCCTTCGGCCCGCATGGCGTGCGGCTGCGCCGCGTCGAAATAC
>Ga0351884_1034_pt1 | contig 45886 bp, 35 predicted proteins | sample BONcelFGM3001F15_FD_206773 | JGI IMG/M metagenome (GOLD analysis project Ga0351884, IMG submission 206773) | Enriched cells from coal bed in the Powder River Basin, Montana, United States - BONCAT cells FGM rep3 HSBNCT.FGM.300.1.F15 ...
TTCCTGCCATCGTTTTCTCTCATAATTCTATTATGAGTATAATTTATTGATTATGTCCACTTACTTATGAACTTATTAGTAAGTCACAATGCCGATTATATCATACGGGAGCCAACGCTAAACATGATTTTCCACAAACTTAAAATAACCCAGTATTAATAGGTAAAATTAATTCATTTTGGCGCAGGAATGCATAAGAGGAACACGCGCTGCGCGTGCGATGCTTGTTTACCGCTACGTTATCAGCTTCCAACAACCCTTGTCTCAACTACAAAAGGGTGGATCATTTTTCGACGCCGCTTGACAAATTACAGAATGCATGTCTAATATTTACAGAATGCATGTTTAATATTAGATGAAATAAATTCAGTGTAATAATTATGCTCGGTGATAGACAGAAAAATCGGCATCCCATTTGCTGTTGGAATGTCGGGTTTGAAGGAATCTATAAAAATTTCTGGAGGTAATCAACAATGCTATTAAATTTCAGACCGAAGCACTCAGCGCTTTTGTTTATTTTGTTGTTTGTGGTCGCTTTTTCTGTACGTGCCGCGAGCGCTGTAGGTACAACAAATTGGTATGTAAGCAGTAGCAGCACCGGCGCATGCACCACTATCGATCCTTACTGTGCAACCATACAAGCGGCAGTGACCGCGTCGAGTAATGGAGACACAATAAATGTCGCACCGGGCAACTATTCAATTTCAACAACGATAATTATCAACAAGCCCCTGACGCTACGTGGTGCAACTTATCTGACAAACAAAAATGGATACATCACACCTGCGCTATATGCTTGGGATTCTAACACGGAATCCATAATAACAGTCACTAACGATGTGGATGCAATTGCTCTACCCGCAGGCGCAACTAATGTGACAATCGAAGGCTTTGTCATTCAGGCGCAAAACCGCAGTTCCGCGGGGCTTCGGAATCTGATCACACTTGCGCAGAATTTTGCATACACCAATATAAATATCAGAAATAATGTGCTCGGTCCCAATACGAACACAGCTTTGCAGAACGGAACAATGGGGCGCGCTGGCATCGTCATGCCAGGGCCTAATTGCAGCACCACCTTCACCAACAGCAGCATTAACGGCAATCTCTTTTTCGACCTGCTTGGCGACAGTAGCGGCCTTCTGTTTGTGTGTGCATATTCTCCGACATATCATGGCGGTGCATCGTGCAATGTGAGTTTCTCCGGAACCTTTTTTACAGACAACGAATTTCGGGACATAAACCGCTCGGCCATAGAGCTTGTAGGTAATTGTAGAGATCTGTCTATTACAAACAACTATATTCACAATATCGGCGCGCAGCCGACGAATACAGCGCCTAGCTTCGGCACTGCGCCGAATAATTATACCGGCACGATCTACGACTGGCAGAAATTTGGCAACGGGATTCTCGTTATCCGCGGTTCGAGTGATGTAATAAATGCGGGTGCCGTGGCTCCTGCCGATCTCACGATTTCGTCCAACACAATTCAGGATAATGAAAAGAATGGTATTTATATCGATGCCGCCATCGTGAGCAATGTAAACATTGCCAGTAATACAATCAGCAACAACGGCGCGAAGGGCGCGCCTTACCTGACGTGGGATGGAGTCCGGCTCGACCTTAATGGCGACTATCATGCGAACAAGACGGAATGCAAGCCATACCCTGGAACGTGTGACAATCTCGGCGGGGTCACAGGCATAACAGTGAATAACAACGTAGTCATAGGCAACGGCGGCAAAGCCGTCAATGTTACAAATACGCCTACAAACGATCTTATTGTAGATGCAACTATCAACTGGTTCGGAACGACTGACAGGACGGCGATTCTTGCCATGTTGAACGGACCAGTCACCGGAGAGCCTTACTATGTCGAATCTGGAATGTCGGTCCTTGGCGGAGCTGGCGGAGCGCCGCCGACCGTGACGAATAATCAGAGCGGCGACGACACATGGCTGGGAGCCGATCCGGGATCTGTCTTTGATGTGGATTTCACCGATATCGGCGGAACACTTCTTAATAATGCCCAGTACACGGCTTGGACAGGGCCGGCAAAGAGCGGGTCGCAAACCATTGCCTGGACAGACATAGCAACAGCTATCAACGCATCATCATACTCATCAAACTGGGGAGTCAATTTCAGTTCTCTTTCTGAAGGAACTAATTATGTTTCCGTGCGTGTTTTCGACAATTCTGGAAATGTATCCCTCGCAGCCGACGATGTTTTTTTTATTAAGAAAGATACGACAGTCCCATCAGCGCCAGCAAGGGTGGATGACGGTATCGGAACGTCTGATATCGCATACACCAACAGCACAACAGCGTTAAGCGCATCATGGCCGGTTGGAGCAGATGCAGAAAGCGGAATAGCACGTTACTGGTACGCCATTGGCACGTCTGCGGGTGGAACTGAACTCATCGACTGGACGAACAACGGCACAGCCCTCTCAGTGACGAAAACCGGACTCACTCTCAATAACGGGTCAACATACTACTTCTCTGTAAAAGCGGAAAACAGCGCAGGCAATTTTTCTGCCGTTGTGGTTTCAAACGGTCAGACTGTCGATACGGCATTGACTCAAAAAACCAACTTTTCGCCGGAGAACGGCACTATCATTACAACTTCCGAAGCGACAATCACATTTACTACAAATAAAAACGCTGATTGCAAATGGTCTCTTACCGATCAAGCTTACGGTGAAATGGCAAGCAGCTGCACCGGTGGCGGAACGACAAGCCAGAGTTGCTCCATTTCCGGTCTTGCGGTGGGCGATAACTCCCTGTATTTTGCATGTTTGGACTCGGCTGGAAACGCCGATCCCGCAGGCTCAACCGGTCAGTTGTCACTGACTTATAATATTATTGAGTCGTACACCACAGCGATCGGTTGGCAATTTTTATATGCATGCCCACCGGTGTCGGCGGGAACAATCACGGCTCTCGGAACGGCAAAGGAATATAAAAACAATCAATATGTAGTCACTGACCTTTCGCAAATCACTTCCTGCACGACAGTCATCGTTAATCCAGCCACCGCTGTCCCAATGCAAGCCATTATTCCTATAAGCGATAAGGCAATTGCCATCACTGTCGGATGGAACATGCTCTTTAACCCTTATAATACCGCGCTGGAATATGACGGAACGCATTTTTCTTTCAAGAAAACCGGCTCGGATGCTTCTATTTCTCTTGATGAGTGCGTAAACCTTTCGGATTATGTCGTAATCGGCAACGGCAACGGCAATATACAATATGTGCCGGACGACATAGCTGCGATACCGGCACATACAGGGTTCATGTTGCACAGTGATGCAGCAGGCGAACTGACTATCAAGCCGTGAAGTCGACAAAAAAAACAATGGAGGAAAAAGCCATGAAAAAAGCGAATCTGATGAAAGCTGCATTCGCAATTATGATAGCTCTTACGGCAGTGGTTATGGGTGGCTGTGGAGGACGGGGAGGCGGACAGGTGGCGTCGTTGCCTCCGGCAAATACAACAGATCGCGGCACGTTGAAGTTTACGAACGTGACTACAAGAACCGCCATTACTATTGATGCCCAGCAAATACCCGCTGCATCCGGCACGGTCACGGTGTCTGTTGCTCCAGGCATACACACAGTGGTCGTTTCGCGCGCGGGATACATTGTTGGCGACATTGCTGGCCTTGCGCAGACCCCGATCGCCATAAACGAGACGACCGAAAAAGCTTTGTCATTTACCCGCGAAGCAATTCCTCTTCCGGATGGCTGGGTTGATGCAGCCGGGCGAATTGCCGGAGCGCCGGTTAGTGAAAACATAGCGGATGCTTCGCTGCCACTGCCGTAAGAATATTCAACTGATAAACGGCAAGCAATGATCGTGTACTATCGCAACAAACATCACATTCGTAAATGTGATTATTTATGACAAGGAGTTTTTTCAAATGAAAAAAGTATCGTTATTGATCGCGTCAATAATTACGGCGGTTTCGATTCTGGCCACCAATGTATTCGCTCAGGAAACCGCACCGCAGGATTTTGGCAATAGACTTCGCGGAAGACCCTACATCGGCGTCGGGGCGTTCATACCAAAGGAAAGCGATATAGACACCGGATTCGGCGCTACAGTCGGCTTCGAGATTGCCAGCGAAAATGAGGCGGTCTTTATAGACGCAACTTTTTCACAGACCGGCAAGGACGCGTCTATTCTCTGGGCATCCGGCGACGTGGATCACACAGTTTTCAATCTGGGATACAAGACGAATTTCGGCAAGTGGAAAAAATGGATGATTGGAGCTGAGATACAATCCCACAAGATGGATTTTGAGAATCGTAGAATGTCGACTCTAACCGTTGCTGGATTGATGGAATACAGAATAACAAATAAAATGTCCGCCAAACTGATTTCCTCGCAACGAGCAAGAAAATCCAATGTCCGCTTCGGCGTTTTTCAGTTGGATGTTGTTCGATATTTCTGACAGCATTACAGGAATTGGGTTCTTGATTCATAAAATACAATGAGACGTGTCTCAATGTATTGGAACCCAAGCTCTATCATGCAGGTATCAAAGGGAATGTCTCACGCAGCACGTTGGCCGATGCCAACTAGAAACGAGACTGGAGAATCTGCGCCGATTTCGCCCGGGTTCTCATCGGGCAAGCCAGGGCTCTGTATCGTGGGGATACATGGGGATACATAGGGATTGCGGCATGAATCCGTATTGGAATGAAAAAACCGCCATGTAAAAGGGTTTCATTGGGGAAAATGCGTAAAAGAAGCGATGCCCCCGACAGGACTCGAACCTGTGGCCTGCAGATTAGGAATCTGACGCTCTATCCACCTGAGCTACGGGGGCGGACAAAGGGATTATAGTGAGATGCGAGAAATTCGTAAAGTACAAGTGTGCAGATGCCGTCGTGTTTTGGTTGAAGACAGGAGTGCTGTTTAAGAATTACGTCACCGACACGTTGGCGAGGAGATGGATGGATGGACGGACGAGCAGGTGTTTAAGGCTGAGATTTATGAGCAAGATGTTGATGAGTTCAAATGACCCAATGATGGGGTGAAAGACAAAGCACGTTCAATGCTCTCAAACAGCTTGGTAATTCTGAATGGCTTCATCAAGACCCTTTTAGGGGGCAGGTCATGTGCGCGACAATATCGGACGCAGAGAACACCACGGTTTATTATTCCCCGCCGCAACTTAAGGGTTGAATTTTTTTACAAAAACATCGGCGGGACTGACAGAGCGATATTGCCCGGACCAGGACACGAAAGCATTTCCGGCGCTGTTGGCAGCGATTTTAGGGGAACTGCTTGTGAAATCACTGTCTGAAACGCCGCGCCCCGTGGTCGAGCCAAGCGGCATGGGTTCCCAGACGGCCCCGTCCCAGCGTTTTACATAGATCTGCTCGATCCCTGCGACGTTGGTGTTGTATGCGATGACGGGCGCTCCTGAAGCGCCTGTTATGAGGGAAGGATATCGCGAATTATTGAGAGAATCGGAAAGGCCCAGACCGGAAGCGGAGCCGGCCCCGATTTCCTCCCAGGACGTGCCATTCCAACGCTTCGCAAAGATTGAATAGGTGTAGTTGCCGTTCCGATCATCATTCCACGCAATGATTGTTGCGCCGGTTCCGTCCGTGGTCAGGGTCACTGTCCCGGCTCCATAGAGTGCATTGGAAATACCGCCGCCCGAGGCTGAGCCGGCGCCCAACTCCATCCATTGCGCGCCATTCCAGCGTTTCACATAAACCTGGTACACGCCGGTGCTCTTATCACTCCAGGCGATAATGGGGTTCCCGTCGGCCCCAAGGGTTATCGCCGGATGTACGGAGTAATCGGGCAAGTTTGATATGCCGCCGCCCGAGGCTGAGCCGGCGCCCATTTCCACCCATTGCGCGCCATTCCAGCGTTTCACATAAATTTCATAATTGCCTGTGGACGCATATTCGTACCACGTCAGAATGGGTGCGCCCGTGGAATCATTAATCAGTTCCGCGCCTTCGGAGCCGTGCCCGGTATTGGAGACGCCGCCACCCGAGGCCGAGCCCGTTCCCATGACGGTCCAGTTCGCCCCATTCCATCGCTTCAGGTATATCTCGGAATACCCTCCCAGCTTTTCCTCCCAGGCGACGATGGGATTGCCGGAGGCATCCGCGATTATGGTGGCATCGTAGGAGGCAATGGCGGGTCCTGAATTGGATATGCCGCCGCTCGCTGCCGATGTTCCATAGGAAGCCCATGCGGAGCCGTTCCAGTACTTGACGTAAATATCGTTGATTTCCGTCCAGGCGGCCACAGGGTTGCCGAGATTGTTGACAGCGATACTCAGTCTCCCGGCCCCTGCGCCATCAGTAATGCCCATCCCCGGGAACAGGGCGCCCCAGCCCAGTTTTTCCCAGATTCCGGAGGTGTTCGAACAGGCCGCGGCGCAGGTGTCGGGGTTCAGGCAGGCATCGCCTGTCCCGGCATTCTGGTCGTCGCAATCGGCGTCGCTGACACAGGCCGGAGTGCAGGCGGTGAAGAGGCATTGGGACTGGCATGTTCCGGGTGTGCCGCCGCAGGTGTCATCTGTCAAGGCATTGTTGTCCGTACAATCCGAATCCACGTTGCATTCCGGGGTGCAGTAACTGCACGTTGCGGAACAGGTGTTGGGCGCCAGACAGGTATCAATTGTCTGCGCATCCGAATCACTGCAATCCGCATCCTGCGTACAGTCCGGAAGGCAAGGGGTATTCACACAGGCGGCGGAGCAAGTGCCGGGGTCTGTGCAGGTGTCCTCGGTAAGCGGATTGTTGTCAGTGCATCCGGCATCGTCGCTGCACAGGACATTGCATGTGGTATGCACGCATGCCGCAGCGCAGGTGCTGGGATTCGAACAGGTATCGATGGTGAGGGGATCACTGTCGGCGCACGAGGCATTGTTTGTGCAGGCGGGAGTGCATGCCGTGAACTGGCAGGCTGCGGAGCAAGTGCCGGGGTCGGTGCACGCGTCCGCGGTGAGCGGATTGCTATCGTTGCATCCGGCGTCGCTTGTGCACGCAACAGTGCACGGGGTGTTCTGGCAGCTTGCCGTGCAGGTGTTCGGGTTCAGGCATGTATCCGTGGTCAGAGGATTATTATCGCTGCATCCGGTGTCGTTAATGCAAGCGGGCGTGCAGGATTGATGGCTGCAGGCCGCGGTGCAGGTGTCCGGGTCATTGCAGGTATCCGTGGTCAAAGGGTTGTTGTCGTTGCACCCGGCGTTGTTAATGCATGCGGGGGTGCACGGGGTATGCGCGCAAGCGGCCTGGCATGTGCCCGGATTATCACAGATATCGCGCGTGTGGTTGTCGCTGTCCGCGCACTGGGTGTTCGCGCTGCAATCCACGGGGCATTCCACGTGCGTGCACACGGCCTCACACACACCCGGGTTCACGCATGAGTCCGTGGTGAGCTCGTTGTCGTCTGTGCATTGCGCGTCCGCGTCACAGGCGATGGTGCACGGTTTCTTCACGTGGATGTTGAAATTATCGCCTTTGGCCCACCATTCGCCGGTTTCGTGCACGGTGTAGATGTCGTAGTCCGAGCCCGTGTTGGTATCGGTCCCCGCCCAGGCTTCCGGGATGACTTTGGTGAGGGTCGCGGTGTAATACAATGTATTGGGCGGTATAACAATATAGATCGGGTCGTCAAAGGAACTCCACGTGGGCGCCGACTGCCCGCGCTTGAGTGCGGCTTCTGCGCCGCACAGCACCGGGTCGGGTCCGCTGTTGCTTGCGGTAAACGTAATGGTCATGGTTTCGCCGGTTGTGTAATTCACTTTGTCCAGGGTCAGGGTGCAGAAAGTTTCAAAGAAGCCGCAGGCGGCGTCACACGTTCCCCCGTCCACGCATTTGTCCGTAGTATCGGGATTCTCGTCGTTGCAGTCATCATGGGACGAGCAGTCAGCGGTGCAGGTTTCATGCACACAGGAAGCATCGCACGTTTCCGCATTCACACAGGTATCCCGCGTCAGGGGATCATTGTCCGCGCATGTCAGGTCGTCGCTGCATGAAACCGTGCACGGCGTGTGTTCGCACACCGCGGCGCAGGTGTTTTTATTGACGCAGGTGTCGACGGTCAGGGAGTTCTGGTCCTGGCAGTCGGTGTCATTGACGCATGCGGCTTCACAGGGGGCATGCACGCATGCGGCCTGGCAGGTGCCGGGGTTGGCGCAGGAGTCCGTGGTCCAGGAATTGCCGTCTCCGCACTGTATATCCGTAGAACATACCACGCCGCAGGATTCGTGGCGGCAATATGCCTGGCAGGTCCCGCTGTTCACGCAGGTATCGATAGTAAGGGTATTGCCGTCGCTGCATTCCGCATCCATGGAACACCCCGCGGTGCAGGGGATATGCACGCACAATGCGGTTTTGGCGCCGGGCCTGCGGCAGCGGTCGTATGTGAAAGAGTTGCCGTCTTCGCAATCCGGGTCGTCATAACAGGCAGGAGGACGCGGGTCGCGCAACACGGCCCTTGCCGTTCCGCACGCTTCTACTGTAACCACGTTAGAAACTAAATTGTCCTTTTCGGCCCAAACCTGAATGACCATATCATCGGGTGCTCTCAAAAAACCGATGAAACTGTCTGCAATGTATTTGGAGTCGGCAGACCAGCCGCAATCGCTGCAAACGGCATGAACATAAAGTCCCGAAACCGGCCGGCCAGCTTCGTCCACGAAATCAATGCGCGGGGTTCCATCCGGACATTTCCCGCGTTTCCAGTCGAGATTGAACCATGTCAAATGCGTGGTCTCGAACCGAACGACCAGATAGCCCTGGCCGTCGCTCCGCACTGTGCCGATTTTCACCGTGCCATCGGGGTTGTGGTCAACCACCCATTCGCCTGCGGTTTCGTCAAACACAAAAATGGGCACGGTGTCGCCTGGCTTCACCGCCTGCCCGGTCTGGGGATTCAAAATATCTGCGGGCACTGTCATAGTGACTGCTGCGGCTGTGCCTGGCTCGAACTGTTCAATGGGCTGTCCCGAAGCATCCGTGAGCGTGATGCGCGCAAAACCGCCTGTAACCAGCACGCCTTCACCCGCGCCTTGCCCGGTGTCACTGGATGTCAAAAACTCGCCGGGGAAGAACTCCAGGGCCTCATCCCGCGTGGGATCGCCGTAAATGATTTCGCCGATAATCGTGCCCGTGCGGCCGATAAGGTCCACGGGAGTCAAGGAACTGTCCGCATCGCCCAGTTGCAGCCGCACCGGGGGCGGGGCCTCGCCCAGTGCGGGCGTGCTGAAAACGACCTGTTTCTCGTCACCTGTCAGATTCACCGTCGCCTTATAAGCAATGCCTCCGCTGTCTGCCACAGCGGACGGTGAAATGGTTGCCACGGTCCCGTCATTCATAGTTACCTGCGCGGAAGTGGCTTTGTCCGAGGAAAGCCCATTGGGCAGGCGAAGCGTGGTGCGTTCCACCCCGTTCACCAGCGAAGCGAATTGCACACGAACCGTGTGAAAGGTTTCTATGTATCCCGCTTTGCTCACGGCAACGCGAACCGGGGTTCCCTCATCCAGAACCTTGTCGACTGAAAGGACGAACTGGCCGCCGGCATCAGTGACCACCTGCTTGCCGCTGTTCAGCATGCGCACCGCGGCGCCCGAAACAACGGCTCCGGTTTCGTCCTCCACAATCCCGGAAATGAAGGCCTCCCCTTCCTGGCCGGGCAGGCGCATGGTGCACTGCTCGCGTGCGTAAACTAAATATCCCTGCCAGGGATTCATGAGTGGGACGGGGGTGAAGGATTGGCTCTGCGGCTGAAAGCCCAGGAGGTTGCGCAGGATTTTTCCGCTGGCTGTCATGGCCTGGCCATTCACAAGAATGCCATCATCCCAGCCCACAAGCTGCAAAGCCTCGGTGCCCACAAGATTCCATCCCTGCCGCAGCACGACTTCCTGCGCTCTGGCAACCGCTACTCCTTCGTATGAAAGTGTTGTTTCCTGATCGAAAAATATCCAGAAAGCGAGGTTGGGTTCAAATTCTATGGGGCCTGCGTCGCAGCCCCTGTAGCGTCCGTTTTCCAGTGTGAAAATAATGATATCCGCGTCGATACTTTTAAGATAAGAACATAAATCCTGCGCCGGGGGCGAAGCCGGAAATGCGACCAGTTGCCAACCGGGATGAAATGTTCCGGTGAAAGTTTCAGCCGGTGTGCGCGCTGCGGGCAAAAGCGCAAATAAGCACAAAAACATCAGAAAAGCAACAGATTCTTTAGGTTTTTGAAATGTCATATGGCTCTTGGGCTCCGTGAAGACAATGCGTTTTCGGGAGCAATCCTCAAAAGAGTCTGCTCTTTTAAAGAAAAATCTGTATATCCAAAAAATAAGCGTACCAAATACATATTACCCCGTGCGCGCAAATGTAAACATGATCCTCAATTTTTCTGGGTAGCATAAACCGATATTCCCCATATCAAAATCACGTCTGGCTTCAATCGACCAACGGTCCCCAGAACCTCCAAAATCCATGCGAAAAGCTTGATTCACTAACCAAAATCCTACCACATTCCATCGCCCTTTGGCAATCCCCATGCGCAATATCTCGCACCATGCAGTATTCTGTACTTTCTGTATCCATTCAGTGAATGACCATGCCTGACCACGACCTGTCCGAATCCAGAATCCATCATTTCCCCAAAATGACCAACGCGAAAATTGCTTGGCTTAACCCACGATCTTAAAAACACAGGAAAACAAGTTATTATTTGGTTATTTGTCGATTTGGACATTCAATATAGGACAAATTGGCAGGAGCAAGATACCCCTATTTACCCCCATTTTGGGCCAGATTTGTATATCCAATGTATATCCAGATGTTTTAAGATTTTCGCTTCCATGGTCAGAAACCATATTGCGTTTGCAGTTACAATGAGGCGCATTCAGAGGCTGGAGACGGTCATGGTTGATTCAGTAACTACTCTCATGCCAATCATTACCAAAACGACCCACAGACCAATGATCCGCGAGATAGCCACACAATGGGTGTCTCGTGGCATTTCTGGGCAACACAGGCGTCATCGGCGGCCCCGTGCTGTTGATTAATTGCACTGTCAGGCGGTAGGTGGGATTGCTGTCAAAAGAAACGGGCATTTTTGAGACGTAAATGTGAGTGTCATTGGTTTCATGAGGAGGCATATGGTGTTATGTGGAAGAAATATTCCTATGGATGCAGGGGTTTTCGAATTTATTTGGAGGCGGGTGGAGGGCGAAGAATGCACAGATGCTTTTGAAGCTTGGTTGAAATATGGAGGGCAGGTTGGGATGATTCATACCAAGCTGGGACAGATGCGGCAATATAAACATCTGAAGCCACTCAACAAAATCGACTGCAATTCTGAGCAGTGTTCTTGCTTCATTACTCTCGACTCTTAATGGCAAGCATAAATTTGAGTTAAATATCAAATACTGTGAAAACATTGAGAAGTCATCATAATCCATAGCCATGTTTTTACACCGTGGTGATCTTATATTTCAATTTTAATGTACAGGTAATAATGACAGCTTGTTTATCGCGGTGAAGCGTCTGGTAATCTCTCATCTGAGAGCCCTGCAAAAAAAGCCCGAAAAGATTAAAGCATTCTTCTTGGAAAAAAATGTGAGATATGCTGCAATCTATGTCTAATTACTTATGTTCTCATTAGTAATTTGTTCGAAATACGTAAAGTAGAAGAGTCTATGCAGACTGCAACGTATGGATTGACGGCGACAGCCGGCACGTTTATAGCAATCCCGGAAAAGGATCTAGAACATAGTTTAGCATACTTTAGCGCACACTAGACATTTCAGTAACCCTCATATAGAATAGAAGCATGCAAGGAAAACGCGTACAACCCAACCCCGAGCATGCGACACCCGATGAGTTGGAAATCGCCAAGGAAAGTTCCCCCGACAAGCAGCAGTACATCAGGCTCTATGCGATCCAGCGGTTGCTTGAAGGAAAAACAAACCAGGAGGTAGCCAAAGACTTTCATCGTAATGAAAACACCATTACGGCATGGGTCAAGAAATGGAACGAAGGAGGCATTGATGCACTTGGCACCATAAAGCCCCCCGGGCGACCACCCATACTCTCGCAGGAACAAATGCTCACCATCAAAGACCTGTTACTCAACCCGTCAAAAGCCGATCAGCACCACTGGACTATCGTTAAACTTCACGGCTATCTGCGTCAGCACTGGCACATCGAGCTGGGCTATTCCACCCTGCTTGAGAATGTTGCGAAAATGGGATTCCGGCAGGTGGTTCCCCGCACGTGGTCCACAAAGCAGGATCCCGAACTGCGGGAGGCTTTCATTGCGGAAATAGAGGCTTTGAAGGAAGAGCCCGACGCGGAAATCTGGTTCGCCGATGAGTCGGGATTCATCGCCGATCCTCGCCCTAAAAGCCGTTGGGCTCTTGTGGGCAGCCGCCCCACAATAGACTACACCGGCCTGCACATTCGGCTCAGCATCGTGGGTGCTGTCGAGCCGGTGACCGGACAGTTCGAATCCCTGCTCGTCTCCAGCGTCGACACCCTGGTGTTTCAGCTGTTCCTCGACCAACTTGCCAGGGCAACCGCCTCAAGCACCAAGACGATCTACCTGGTCCTGGACAACGCTTCCTGGCACAGAACCAAACGCCTGAACTGGCGCCACATTCACCCGATCTATTTGCCGCCTTACTCTCCCGATTTGAATCCTATCGAACGGTTGTGGAACCGTATGAAAGCGCTCTTCTTCACGGATTGGCTCGGTAAAAACTACGAGCAACTCTGGAACCGTCTCATCCAAGCCTCTACTCATTTCATTGAACACCATGCGGAGGTTCGCTCAAACTGCGCCTTTTGAACTTCCTCTTCTACTTTCTTTTCCGGGATTGCTATAACCATGCTGAATAGTGCGGAAAAATACACGGCGGCGGATTATATCCGCCGCCGTTGAATCGGTTTGTTTTATTAGTCTGGGATCTGCGGTTAGACAGTAAGGCCCTCGGACACAAAGAGCTGGGGCTTGGCGTCGCCATCAATTACGGCCAGGCGGATGGGGCCGCCCATGGTTTTGATCCCGGTGAATTTTTCTTCAATATCCGCGGCATGCTGCACCACTTTAATCGCGGCTTCTTCCATGCCCTCGCGGCTGTGGAGCATTTTGCGCGGCCCGAACAGCATTTCTTTCATGACATCCTGAAGGGCGCGGCGCATGTTCATGTTGAAACATTGAACCAGAAATCCATTATCCGGAGATTGGTTATTGAGGGCCGGATTGTCGGCCACGGCCCCTGCCATGATCTTGTGGCGCTTGTCGTTCCAGCCCGCAACGATGGACCATGTGTGCCGGGCCTGGCGCAAAACCTCCATGTCCACTTTGGGGTGTTTGATGCGGGACTCTGTTTCCCACGCGCGGGCCGAGCGGTTCAGGAGTGTGGGAGCGCGCTTGAGCATGTACTCCAGTCCAACCGTGACAACCTCGGGCAGGGCCACACGCCTCTTGAACGAAGAGAAGATCATGGGGTTGCCGCCTTCGGCGATGATGAACTTTTTATCTACATGCAGTTTCTGCGCATCATAGGTGTATTGACTCTGGCTCAAATCTTCAAAATCATACGCCTTGACCTGGGAGCTGTCTGTGGCCACAATGCACAGCGGCTGTTTTGTTATGCTGATGATCACGGTTAAATGTCCTTTCCTGTAGCGAATCAATTGTTATGTCATTATAAATAGTCGTTTGCGGATTCGGACAGATATTGATCTATATCACATTTTGTTTGATTAATAATGCGTAAAAATTATTTGTAAGGAATCGCACTACATCGCTGCAATAGTATGTTGGCGATATGTTTGTGTATTCCGAACCGCGAATTTATTTTTGCGCCTTAAAAATCTGATTTTACATGAAAATCCCCTTAAACAAAGGGTTATTTTTGTATTCTGTGGTTTTTTTGCGCCATTGAGCCAAGTGCTGAAATTGTATGGATGGTGTATGAAGGTACAAATATACCACAATCGCAGAATTTTGTAAGTAACATCCCGACAGAGAAACATATATTAAATGTTAAGTAAAAGAGTAGGAATTATTCCTAATAAGTCGTGTGTAGTCCTAATCCTTACTTTTTGAATCCGGGTTTTGCGGCTGTTGGATCATGCCGTGGTAGCGCGCCATCCAGTAGGGCAGGAGCCAGAAAACGGGCATGGCTTCACTGCGGCCGCCGTCGTCTACATCGAGCAAGTACATGTTTTCAGACCAGCGCATGGTGCGCGTTTCCGTGTAGGGCGGGACGAAGGCGCTCTGGGCTTTGACGAAACGGTCCGGGTCCGGGTCTCTGGGCAGGTCCGTGCGGATGCTGTTATGCACGCTCCATTTGATGAGGTCGAGCGGAATTTCCCGGAGTGTGCGCACGGCCAGGTCCAGGCGGAAATTTTCTTTGGCGAACGCGCCGTAGATGATGATTTGCTCTGGATTGCGTTCCGGCAAATCGGTTTCCCACGCGCGGCGCAGCCCTTCGATGTAGTATTTGCGGATTGCGTCATCGTCCTCATAGCGCAGCAGATTGTAAAAAGATAAAAAGCCCATCTCGTCGCTGTCGTGGTTAACCTGGAACCGGTCTCCGATTTCCTTCCATTTGAGCGCGTTCTTGTGGTAGCCATGCTCTTTGATGAGTTCGTGGTATTTGTTGAGGTACCTGTTGTTGCCTGTGATGTGGTGCGCGCTGAGCAGGGCGTTGAGGGCTTGAGCGGAATTGAGCCCTTGGTCTCCGGTGCGGCCCACGGTGTTCACCCATTCGGGATCCCAGTTGCCGTGGGTTGTGACCTGTCCGTTTTCGTCCACCAGGCGCAGTCCATTGTCCAGGATGTAGTCGGTGAGATCGGCGATGGCCCGGCGGATTGTTTCCTTTTCCTGGTCATCGGCCACGAGGTCGTAATAAATGGGCAGGCCGAAATAGTGGCCCACGAGTTCGTCTACGCTGGTGTCGCTTTTCCAGCACTCGGCGCCGCCTGGGAGCATGCGCCAGTTTTGCGGGTCCGCACCCGGGCACTGGTGCGCGGGCAGCACGGACCGCGCGGGGAACCCTTTGACGGGCGCGATGGTGAGCAGCTTGATCATGGCGCGGAATGTGTGTTGCGCATTGGCGTGCGCCGCGGGGTCCTGGGTCACGGCCCAGCGAAAGCTTTCCGCGGCCAGGTACATTTCGCTCCATTGGCCGTCGTTGTCGTCGTCGCGCAGTTTGTACGATGATACGTCGCCGGGTGTGGTGAGCGTGCAGTCTGAGATCATGCCGTCCCGGTTGTGCCGCGCCTGGGCGATTTTTTCAAAATGCAGTGCTTTTTCTTCGAGGGTCATAAGTTCGCCCCCGATCAAGGTATTTGCGGCGTCCGTTGTGATGAGGAGTCTTCCCCGGTCCGTGAAAACGATTTTGCGCACATCACCTGGAGCAATCCACCTTGGCCCGGAAAACCACAGTTTGAAGTTTTTGTGGTTTATCGTGATTAAGGCCAAGACACCCTCTGGAAATGCCAGAGCCTGGATTTGCGCCAAAGGCGGGTAGGTTGAGAGGCCGGCAGTCTGGTAAACAGTCTGGCAGATAATTTCATCCCGCGGCCGCGGCAGGGGTTCGGCCCAGTCCGGAATACTGATTTTCCCCGGGGGAGAGCAATGGTTCTGAATGGCCTCTTGGTCCCTATTCTCCCGCCGCACCCATTGGGCGTATTGTTGGTCCAGGAAAAAGCCGGCTCGATCTTCGATGGAATCGCTTGCATGCAGCGCCCAAAAGAAAGTGGCGTTATATTCTTCGGGCGCTGGGGCTTTATTGTCCGCTTCGGCCGGGCCGGGCGCAAATGTTGCACACAGGAGAATGATGAGAAACGGGGTGAAAAGAGATCGCGGGTTTGACATGCGTGCCTCTGCATCGGATGCGGGTTTTTGATTACAGAGCCCGGCGTTCGTGACAGTGCTGCATCCGTGATGAGGATATCACGTGCGGGTTTGTCGGGCAAGGAGCTTGCGCGTGGCTGAAGCTTTGATGCCGATAGCGCGTACATCCTGATTTTAGAATAAACCATACGGCCTGCGGCAGAACAGGTTTCTAATAAGGATAATTCTGATCCATTTCGTCGGCGGAATGGTCCACGGCGTCATCGATAGCATCGTCGATCACATCCTGGATGATTTCCTCAACATTTTCCGTGGCCTGTTCGGCGGCCTGCTCGGCGGCGGTATCCGTGTTGTTATCCGCGGGACTCGTTTCTTCGGGAATTGCGGCATCGGATTCCTGGGGCGTAATTTCTTCAACCTGCTGTTGCAGTTGTTCGAGTTGCTCCTGGGGAACAGGTTCGGGCTCAGTGGGCGGCATATCGGGCAGGACCATGGTGCTGAAGCCCGGGTCGAGCAGGACTTCGGCGGATTCCGCGGCCACGAATACAGCGTCTTCGATGCAGGTGACGATGGTCTGGTTGTCTTCAGTAATGAGGATTTCAAAAGCGGTGCCGCGCACGCCCGTGACAGCGGTGGGCGTCTGGATGGTAAATTCGGAATCCTTGCTTTTGAGTTTGGGTGCGCGGGCCACGATACGGCCCTTGGTCATTTTGAGATGGGTTTTGCGCGTTTCGCCCATGGCTTCCACGGTGGAGATTTCCAGAATGGTGAGCGGGTCGATGCGCAGCACATAGCCGTCGAACCAGGTGAGCACTGCATGCGCGGAGGCATCGGTTTTCACCGTGGCGCCGGGTTGCACGGAGGCCTCTTTGTCTATGTCTGTCCATGCGGCGGTTTCGCCGGCCCGTGTGTGCGCGCCGTCTGCAATTTCTTTTACGGTAACGGTTTGCGCGGCCATGGATGCGGGGCACGCGGTGGCCGCCAGGGTGAGTATCATTAACAGGGAATACAATAATCGTTTCACGGTGAAGCCCTCCTGAATAAATATTACCTCATTCAATAATAACAAATAAAGGGCAGGCACAAATGCTTACATGTTATTAATAAACGGCGGAGATTTTACCGTTTTCATCCAGGCCCGGGGAGATGGGGCTGCAGCGGGCCATGATGATGAAGGGGGCGCCTTTGATATTGATATGAAAGCCGGGCATGCGGCCTGGCGGGCGGGCAGGCGTGCGGGAAGCGGATGAGTTCGTGGTTGAGGCTGCGGTGCGGGATTTTTCGTGCTCATGCTTTGTACAGGTTTTCTCGCAATAGCTTCTAAATGTCCGGGTTGGGAAATGTTGCAAAGGGATGTGGTGCTTGCGGTTTATCATTCTCTGAACGCGTGCGCGGCACTGAACGCACGCGGCAAATCCCACCCGCAAAGGTCCGCCTGTCATGTATTCAAAACGTTTCGCAGCCTGAAAAGTATTAATGAAATAATATCAATAGGAACGGGTGGAGATTAAACGGTGATAATGCGGTCATCCCTGTCCACGGCGAATGTGGCGGCTTTGAAATGGTCATTAATGCGCAGGAGCCGGCCTTCGATGTTGAGGAGCACCTGGGGATAGGCTGTGGACGAGGCGCGGATGAAGCGTGTGCCCGCGGCGCCGAACCGGGCGCGGAACCGGGCCATGTCCTGGTCAAGCCGGGCGAGGATGTCCGTAAGGCCGCGGGCTTTGTGCGCATTGGCTTTCAGGGTTTGCAGCAGGCCCGCATCAGAGGGGTTGAGTTCGATTTTCTGCTTGAGCTTGGCGATGGCGGCCATGCATTTATCGAGTTCGTGGGAGACCTTGGCGCGTTGTTTGCCCAGCACATCGCGCACCGGGCTTTGGGATTCCGGGTCCAGGCTTTCCAGGGTGAGGCTGGTTTTCACGTGGGCCTCGGAGCCGATGAAGCGCGCCTGGATGGTGTTCTGGGCGCGGATGGCGCCGCCGATGATGCTTCCCTTGGGCCCCTGAGCCAGTACGCAACCCCCGGCGGCTATTGTGGAGTGCATGATGGATTCGCGCACCACCACATCGCCCGCAGCCTGGACATTGGCCTGCGCTATATACTTGGCGCGCACATCGCCGCCCGCTTTGAGCACGGCCTTGTTCTGCCCCTGTACCCCCAGGCTGATGGAGATGTCGCCCTGGGCGGTGACCACATGCGCGCCCTCGACACCGCCCAGAATGCGGATATCACCGCTGGCGTTGAGCTGGAAGCCTTCACGCACGAACCCGCGCACCACCACGATGCCCGTGAAATCAATATTGCCCGTGGAGTAATCCACATCCCCGTCCACGGTGAAGAGTTCTTCCACGTGTACCGCGCCGCCGCTCATATAAACGTGGCCGTCACGTTCCGCGAAAAGTTGTGTGCCGTCCTGGCTGAGCACGGTGTTGCGGCCATCGCGGATGCGGATATCTTTGCCGTGAATGCCTTCAATGGGGCGGCCGAGCACGTCTTCGCCCGGCAACCCTTCTTCGGGTGGCCGACGGGTCACGAGCAGGGCGCCGGCCTGCACGGTTTCCACGGTATTGAGTTTCTTGTGGTCCACATCTCCTGTGTCCAGGGCTTCCGGGGTCAGGGTGCGGTCGCGGTTAAAGTGGTGTGTGAGTTCGGCGTCTCTGCCGGGCTCGGATTCGCGGCCCTGGGCGGTGATCGCCAGGTGACCGAACAGGCGCTCGTGCACCACGCGGCGGCACACATCGTGGTCAATGCCTGAGCGGATGCCTTTGCGGGTGAGTTCCTCAGTGATGTGCATCTGGCTGATGGGGGTGTTGATATCCGTGGCCCCGGCCACCAGGTAGGCGCGTCGCCGGTCCGGCGCAATCAGGATGTTGACCTTGTCGAGGAACGGGCTGGGCACCTCGGCCAGGCGCACCCAGCGGCCTTCATTGCGGATAAGCGACAACTTGACCTGTTCAAAATCCGCGACGTCGATGCCTAAGTCATTGAGCACGCGCGCGATTTCATCCATGACCCCGCTGCGATTGGCCGCGCCGTGCTTAATCTTGATGCGCGCTTCAAACAACATGAAACGGATGGCAAACGCATCAAACAGGAATAGGGCGCGGGGCTCCGCCTCGGGCGTGTCCTCGGCCACGGCGTAGAGGTCGGGCGTGGTTTTCGCGGGCTCATCCGGGGGCGCGGCGTTTTGTTTCCGCCGTGGCGGGGCAGCCGGGGTCTCAGCCCGCGGCGTGTTTTCAGGGTGCGGGGCCTGGCCGGCTTCATATTGTTCGATGAGATTGTCGAGCACATCGATGTCAAACAGCACCTGTTGATCTTCGGGGCGCGCCGCGGGTTCGGCGGGCGGGGTTTCCGTGAGCCGGCGCGCGGCTTCGGCTGCATCCGGGGCGCGGCTTTGGCGTTCGCGCGTGCGCTCCGCGCTGCGCTCCACAGCCTGTTTAATCTTTTCGGGATCTGTATTCGGGGACACCGTGTTGTCCGCCGCGTAATCATGCAGCCAGCGGCGCAGGTCCGGCTCGTGAAATTTGATTTCGCCCTCCACATCCACGGTCGGGAGGCGCTGCTCGCGGATCAGGGCGACAAGACCTGGCGCATCCACGCCCAGCATGTCCATGATCTCCGTAACATCAAGCAGCAGCTTTTTCAAAGTGAATCCTGCCTGGGAAAAAGGAATTGGCGCACCGTGAGAGTGCTGCCAGAATCTCAAAAATTATCAAATTGAAACTGATTCAGATCATAGCAACAAGGGCGGGGTTTGACAAAGTGATCTGTAAAAAAAATGCCGGAGCATTATTTAAGGGAGGATCGCACGCGCACGCGCCGAACGGCCGCGCCAGCCAGGGTGGCCGCCAGATAGGCAGCGGCTGCGAGCACAATAATGGTGGCGCCCGCGGGCAGGTTCGGCGCATAGCTGAGTGCGAGCCCGCCCGTGGTGAACACGGCGCAGAGAATGGAGGACAGGATCATGATGCGGCCCATGGAATGAGCCATCTGCCCGGCCACGGCCACGGGCAGGGTGAGCAGGGCGATGACCAGCACAATGCCCACCACGCTCACAAGCAGAACCACGGTGAGCGCGGTGAGGCACAGAAGAAGCAGGTACAGTGCTTCTACACGCAGGCCGCGCGCGCGCGCGAATTCCTCGTCGAAACAAATGGCGGTGAACTGGTTGAAGAACAGAATGCCCAGGCCCACCACGAAGATGTCCAGCACCACCACCATCCACAAATCCGCGTTCGTGACCATGAGAATGTTTCCGAACAGGTAACTCATGAGGTCCTGGCTGTACCCGGGCGTGCGTGCGATGAAGAGCACGCCCGCGGCCATGCCCACGGCCCACAGGGCGCCGATGATGGTGTCCTCGCGCTCGCGCGCGCGCAGACTCACGAATCCGATGATAAAGGCCGCGAGCAGGGCCGCGAAAACAGCCCCGTACACGGGCTGCAGCCAGGTCCAGCCGTGCACCTTGTTAAGGTAATTGGCCGCGCCCAGGCCACCCAGCACGCAGTGCGAGATGCCGCCGGCGATGTAGCCGATGCGGCGCATGGTCACGTACGTGCCCACCACGCCGCAGGCCACGCTGGCCAGCAAGCCCGTGGCGAGGGCGTATTGCATGAACCGGTAATTGGCCACCGCGTCCAGGAATTCGCTCATTGGCAATCGCCTCCCGGGCAGGAATCGTGGTGGCGCACCATGCGCATGCCCAGGCCGCAGAGTTGGCCGATGGTGCTTTCATCCACATCGCTCGTGTCATGCACCTGTACATCCTTCTGAACGCACACCACACGCTTGACATACCGGGAAACGAACCACAGGTCATGCGACACCAGAACCATGGCCATGCGCTCGTTCATCTGGCCGAGCAGTTCATACAGTTGCGCGGCCACATCCGAGTCCAGGCTGGCGGTGGGTTCGTCCAGCAGGAGGATATCGGGTTCGGCCACCAGGGCGCGGGCGATGAGCACGCGCTGGCGCTGGCCCCCGGACAGGTCCGAGAACGGGCGTTTCCACAAGTCGGCGAGGTCCACCTCGCGCAGGGCGGCGCGGGCCGCTTCGCGGTCCCGCGTGGTGTAGGCCCCCAGGCCCGCACCGCGGCGGCCCAGGCGGCCCATGAGCACCACGTCCAGCACATGCACCGGAAACTGCACGTCTGCAAATGTATATTGGGGCACGTAGCCCATGCGCGACCGCGCGCGCTTGGGGGGCTGGCCGAACACCCGCACTGTGCCGGACAGGGGATGCAGCAGACCAAGAATAAGTTTGAGGATCGTGGATTTGCCGCTGCCATTCGGGCCCACGATGGCCACGAATTCGCGCTCCAGGATGTCGAGATTCACGTTGCGAAGCACCGGGTCGCCGTTAAAAGCGAAAGTGACTCCGGCCATGGACACGGCCAGTGAGTCAGCCGTGTGATGGTTTTTGCTGTCTGGGGCCATAATGCCTCCGGGCGTGGATCAATGCTGCATACTTTGTTTGATTTTTTCCGCCAGGTTCTGCATGTTGCCGATGTACTCCTCGGCGAGCGGGTCTATGGGCACAACGGCGCCGCCGATTTCCCGGGCCACGCGCTCGGCGCTTTTCCGGGAAAACTGAGGCTGCACGAAGATAACGCGCACATTGTCCCTGCGCGCCTGGCGGATCAGAGCGTCCAGGGCGCGCGCCGTGGGTTCCTTGCCACCAGTTTCCACGGCAGCCTGTTCCAGCCCGTAGGCGCGGGCGAAATACCCGAAAGCCGGGTGAAATACATAAAAGCGCTGCCCCTTGAAAGGTGTCAGGGTGTCGGACAAGATCTTGTCCAGGGCCTCGAGTTCGGCGTTCAGCGCGTCTTTGTTTTTCTGGTATTGGGCTTTGTTGTCCGGGTCAATTTCCGAAAGCATATCGGCTGTGTTGCGGGCCATGGCCAGGGCGTTGGCAGGGTCCAGCCAGATGTGCGCGTCCATTTCGCTTGTGTGGCCCATTTCGTGTTCCTGGCCGTGTGCGGGCGCTTGGCCGCGCTTGACGCCGTTTCCCATGTCCACAATTTTCAGGTTGCGGTTCTGCCCCCTGATTTTTTTGATGACTGCATCTTCAAAAGGGATTCCAATGGTGAAGAAGAGATCGGCCTGGCTGAGCTGAGCGAGTTGTTTGGGCGTGGGCGTGTAGGTGTGGGGCGACTGGCCCGGCGCGATCAGCACCTGTGTTTCCACGCGCCCCGCGGCAATGCGATCCACAAAAAATTTCTGGGGCGGAATGCTCACGAAAACAATGGGCTTACCGCTTGTTTTTTTTGCGCCCGCGCAGGACGCGAGCAAGCCGGCGGCCATAAACAGAGCCATGAACAGGGATGCGGTGCGGAGTTTGTTTGTCATTGGGCGTCCTTCCTTGTCTGCTTGCGGCTGTTGCCTGTGTGGCCGCACACGAGGTGCACTTCATGGCAATTGGAGCATTTTTCCAGCAGGTGATCGCTCATGAATTCCTTCCAGTGCGATTTCTGGCTTGGGCTGAGCTGGCCGGTTCCGTTGCACAGGGGGCATACATTATTAAGGGCCGCAAGCACGGCTTCACGGATAAATTCGCTGCGGTTGGGTACGTTACTGATAGCGTCCACCAGGGCGGCGTTTGCTTTGAACGTGATGACCTGCTGCTTGTTTTTGCCCATGGCCTCAGATCCCCAATCTCTAATATCCCGGATTGAATAAACGGACAGAGCGATACAGGCATCGTATTACACTGTAATACTCTTGTCAACAGGCCAGGGCGCGGCCTGGTTCCCGGATAAAGAAAATCCCGGAACGGGATTCAATTGCTGGAAGTAAACTGTTTAAACAGGGCGGCGGGGTCTACGCTGAAGGATGTGCGCGTGGGGTGTTCATGGCCCGGGTCGTCGCCCCAGGGGTCAAGGTTTAGCGCCACCTCTTTGCGGGTCAGGGGGATGCGCATCCACTGGCCCGTGGAGAACAATTCGGCCTGTTGGAAAATGTGCGGGGAATTGGGGAAAGCCACGGCATCAATCTGGCCCTGGGGTGTGATGGCGTAGGATACGGGATTGCGGGAATCCATGATATGGGCGTGAATGAACGAAGATCCAAAGTCGCAGACCACACGGCCCCTGAGATCTTTATGCTTTTCGTCGTAAGCCCTGTTGTCGCCGAAGACCTCGTCGCGCTGGACCTCTCCGGGTTCGGGGAACGAGCCCATGGATGCCATGAACGGGGTCTGGATATTGGTTGTGCCCCCGGGCAGGGGGATGCGCCGGCCATTGATTATCATGAAGTGTGCGTCGCCCCAGGGCACCTGGATATCTTTGTAAAATACGCGCAGGTTGTCGGCTGTTATCTTGAGTTCATTGAGGTAAATGAGCATTTCATTTAAGGTTGGCGTGTAATTTTCTGGGAACCAGGGCAGGGACGTATTTCTGCGCAGAATAAACATGGCGGTCATGCCGGGCTGGTCGATATCGGCGCGCGCGTTCCAGTCCCGCAGCATGCGGTCGAGGCGTTTCACATCATCCGAAAGTTTCAATGCTCCCAGATCCTGGGCATACATCTGCCAGCCGCGTTTCAGGGCCTGGATAAAGTGCAGAGATTCAATGGACAGAGTGTTGAATGCCAGTTTTGCTCGCACATCGTCCAGGCTGCGGATGGAGCGCGAGCAGGACAATTCGCGCATGAGCAGCCCGCGGGCAGAGGAATCCACGCGCTCGGGCACCACATGAAAAGGGATCCAGCCGGGCCGCTTGGGGTCATGGTCGCATTCGGTGGCGTACCAGGGCGCATCGTTGGCGCTGCGCACCACGCCCCCGCGCGGGTTGAGGTAATACGGCAGTTGATAATCCGGGTCGCCCAGCATCCACACGCCGTTCGTCCATTCGTTAAGCAATGACCAACCCGGCACAGGCGCGCTGGAGTCGGCTTTGTGCAAGGGGTTGATATCCCCGTGGCGCACGGGAACGCGCCCCACCCACAGGTAGGAAATGTTTCCGTAATCATCGCCCAGCACAAAGTTGCGCATGGAATACAGGGGCTCGCGGTTGAGGTGGTAGTGGTCGTAAACGGAATCGAGCCAGGGCAAGCGCAGGCGCTTGGTTATATATTTGATGGGCGCGTCCAGATCCATGGCCGTGTCCAGAACAGAAACCTGCAGGGCATAGCCGTACTCGGATCTTTCAGGGCCCGGAGGATAATTCCAGACCCAGCCGTGGCGTGTATAAAACAGCGTGACAGGCAGATCCTTCATGTGCCGGATTTTAATGCTGATTGTTTTGCGCTGCATGGGGACCCATTCGTCGCCCACCTGGTACATATCGAATTTATCGGGATGGATTTTCTCCATAAAAACATCGGCGGCATCCGGCTTGTTACGTGTAAAGGCAACGCCCACATGCCCGCCGCGGCCCGCCGCGAAAAAAGGGCCTGAGAATAAACCAAACACGGTTTTGCCCGGCGTTTCCATATGCGCCAGGTGCTGGGCGCCGGTCCAGGGGTTGTGCAGGTCTCCGTACACAATGGACGCATGTTCCCTGACCAGGTCCGGGCCAATGCCCATGGCGTTGGAGCCGTGCTGCTTGATGCGTTCGTAGGACGCCTGGCCCTGGGTGCCCAGTTCTTCATCCGTCATATTGCTCAGCGCACCTTCGCCGTTAATATACAGGTCCAGAGCCACGATATCCTGCGGGGTGATGGGGCCGAACCCGCGGATAACATCGCCTCTGTCCACGCCCCCAATAGCGAAGTAGCGTTTGTCAAACGCGCCACTGGCTTTGGTTTGCTCAATGTAATCATTGAACCCCGCGGCAAACGCGCACAACTGGGTCTGGATATCCTCGGGCAGGGAACGCCACTGGCCGGCCAGCTCGTAATATCCCAGGGCCTGTGATTGGATGTCGTTCTGCACCAGGTCCATGTTGAGCATATCCGCAGACTGCTGGTAAAATTCGGACAGGCGGCCCCGCGCTCTGATGATGCTGAACACGTAGTCATAGGCCCCGTCCTCGGCTTCCGCCCGCCCAAGCCCGTACATGGCCGCGTCCGGGCTGTCTGCGAAGATGTGCGGAATCGCGTACTTGTCTCTCAGAATCTCAACATTCTGTTTTGCCGCAAGCCCGGGCCGCGCCCAGGCGCACGTGAAACATACGGCAAGCAACATTATGAATATTAACCGCATCGTGGTGTGATGCCGCATGGTGCCCTCCGGGACGGTGTTGCGTTGTATGAGAGATGATTAATGCGAAAAAACTCAGCGCCTCCAACCCTTTGGCTATCAAGGGTTTCCAGCTTGTTCCGTCCATGAAGGACTCCATAGGTTCATGGGGAAACCTATTATTGTAGTAGGATAGTAATCCGGAAAAAAAAAGCAATATCGTGGAAACATGGAAATATGCGCCAGGATATTAATGGTCCCGTATCATCGGAAATTGGATTTCAGCGTTCGCCGAAAACCTGGGCCGTGTAGATTTCAAAGGATGCGCCCTGCTTCCAGGCGTCCTGGTCCAGGCTGGCTTTAAGCGAAAGCTGGGACAGCATTTCTTCGCGGGTCCAGCCCTGTTCGGGCGCCACCTGGGGCAGGAACGTGGCCCCGCGCCCGTTCTTGCGCATGATAACCCCGTGGCGGCCCACTTGGATTTCTTCATATGAGCCCACAGGCTCGGGCGCGCTTAATACGGATATTTCAATCGTTATGGAATCAAGCTCGTCCGGGGCTACTGGCGGAAATCGCGGGTCCTGCACCGCGGAGATGAGTGTCTGGCGGGACACGATTTCATAGAGCGGGGTGTCATTTTCAAAGTGTCCCATGCATCCGCGTAGCTCCCCATCTTTTTTTAATGTCACAAACACGCCGCGCTTGGTTTCAAGGTTAGGGCCATTGCTTGAAAATGCGGGGGGTTTGCCTGTGCGGATGAATGTTTCCAAAGATTCGCGCGCGATTTTGAGCAGCGCTGTCTGGTCCTGGGAGTCCAGTTCACCGGGGTAACCGGGCCGTGCGGCTTGGCTTTCGATCTGGCGCGCGAGTGCTGCTTCAGCCTTTTGATTGGTTGCGTGGGAATCCGTGAACGCCACGGCTGCGTAGCCCACCACCCCGCGTTCGGGGTCGTCGTATCCGGCCGTGTCTTTGCTGTCCGCGTACTGGAGCAGCGTGGCCTGGTCCGCGCCCAGGGCGCGGGCCGCGCGCATCACAACCTGCACCGCGCCGCGTCCGCACATGCGCCGGCCCGTGGGGTCGGCTTCCATGAGTTTGCCCAGGGCCGCAGCATCCATTTTCAGGACCGGGGCCAGTGCTTCTTGATCCAGATCTTTTGCCTGTTCATGGGCCCAGAAATGGCTCATGTCCGTGCTCGCCACCAGGAGTACATTTCTGCCCAACATGATTTGCCCCAGGGCATTGGCCAGGGCATCAATATTCTCCGCATTCTGCGAGCACAGGAGCACGGGCACAAGCTTGAAATTTTCAAGCGCAATCTGCAAAAACGGCAACTGGGCGTCCAGGGAGTGCTCCTCGGCAAAAGCCTGGGGCGTGTTCTGAATGAGGGGTGAAGCATCTGCCAGAGCTTGTGCCAGATCCGTGTCAATGGGAATCACGCCCAGGGGCGTGCGGAACCCGCCGCTGGTCACAGTGGCTATCTGGTCGAATCCCGGGCCGTGGCGGAACCCCACCACAACCACAGTGTCGAATTGTAAACCTTGGAGCTGCCGGTACGCCCACCCGGCTACGGGGCCGCTAAACACATACCCCGCATGCGGGCTGATCAGGGCCGTGATGCGTCCGGGCAGCTTTTTGTTTTGCGCGCCGTCAATGTATCCATCCACGTCCCGGCGCAATTCCGCCGCATCCGCGGGAAACCAGCGGCCAGGGCTGGTGATGGTGAAAATATCATTTTCTGGAATGCTTTTGGCAGAAGCGCTTGCGGCCACGGGTTCAGAGCCATGCGTGGACGCCGTGGAACTGACCCGGCAGCAAACTCCTGTACAAACAAATACGGCCATCACCAGTGCAATGAATGTGCGTTTCATACAAAAACCTCCGCACGCGAATGTCTGTCTATGGTTCAATTATACTGGCCGGGAAATAAACCTGAAACACCGTCCCGTACAGGTGCGGCCCGCGTATCACCACTTGCAGGGGCCGGGCTCGGCGTCGGGGCATATGGTTTTTTCATTGGTTTTGATGTTGTGCAGGATGAGCAGCTTGTCCACAATCGCGCCCGAGAGGTCTGCGCCGCGCAGGTCCGTGTTGTCCAGGCCCGCGCCGAGCAGCACCGCGTTGCGCAGGGTTGCGCCCTGCATATAAGAGCCGAACAGGCGCGCGGCCCGGCGCTGCGGCTTGTCCGGGCTGCGCATCTGCGAGTTTTCGAGATTGGCTTTTTCAAAATCACAGTACACGAATGCGGCGTTGTCCAGAAGCGCGCCCGCGAGATTGGCTTCTGAAAAATCCGAGTTGTGCGCATCAAGTCCGGACAGGTTTGCGCCGGACAGGTTTGCGCCGTGCAGGGATGCGTCATGCACCACTGCTTCGCTCATGTCCGTGCCCGACAGGTTCTGGCCGTCGAGAACCACCTGGTTGAGCGTGGCTTTGCGGAACGTTGCGCCTGAGAGGTTTGCGCCCGCCAGCCGCGCCATGGTAAGGTCGGCATACGAAAAATCTGCTTGAGCGAAATCGCCGTCTTCAAGAAACGCCTCGCGCAAATTTACGGCCGTGAGATCGCAGCCCGGGCACTTGTTGAACACCACGGACAACCATAAATTGCCTCCGGCCCGCGTGCCGAAATATTGCAGATACTTTTCCGCGCTGGTGTCATAGGGCGTTTCATATTCAGCCTGCCACCAGTTGTCCCCGTCATAGTGGTGCACCGCGCTCTGGTAGCGGAACCACCCGTTGTGCGGCTCGCGCCACAGCCAACCCTGGTCCTGCATGTGGTAGAAGATGCGCACGTTTAAAGCATGCCATCCAGGCTCGGGCAGGGAAGATCCGTGCTGCAGGGTGATGTCGCAGTTCTTGAGGAAACCATAGGGCAGGGCGGGGTAGGTTGCTCCGCTGCCGGGCGCCCAGTCGTCCGGCGCGAAAACCATGCGCATGGTTTCGCCGCGCGGGAACGCGGCGCCCGCGGGTTTGAGTCGCAGGGACAGGCCGCAGACGCCGAGGCGCACTTCGGACAGTGTGTCCGCGCCGCGCGCTTTACCCGTGCGCATTTCCACGGCCAGGGCGTCGATGAGGTCCCGGGGCTGCACATCGGGGTTTACGGGCATGGCGGGCGGCAGGGACTGGAGGCCATACTCCATGGGGTCGATCACACCCTCGGCGCGCGCCAGTGCGCAGGCGAGTGACAGCACGGCAATCAACCATATGGCGAATCCGAAATGTGTTGCGCGCGTGCGCATCGTCATAGCAGGCATCCTCTCCAGGGTCCAGAGCCGCGCAAGCATCCTGCGGCTGCCTCATATTGTATCAGCAAGTGCGCCCTGGAGAAAAGCCCGGGGCCGCGCAAATTATGGCGCCTGCGTTTTTGGGCATGCGCGCATGCGTGTTCCTATGGTAAAATTGAGTATGCGCGTGCTTTTAATGCGAGGTGCGCGGCTGCGTCAACTTGTTGCCCGGAGGCAATTCTCTGATGAAAAGCGCCATGAAAGCCCTGATATTTCCCGAGCCCTGGAAAGTGGAATGCGTGGACGTTCCCAGACCCGACGTGGGGCCGCATGATGTGCTGGCCAAAGTCATAAGCTGCGGCATCTGCGGCACGGATGTGGGCATCTATGAAGGCGGGCACTGGATCGTGTCCCACGGGCCCGGCGGGCACGGGCACGAAAGCGGATGCGAAATCGTGGCCGTGGGCGACAAAGTCGAAGGTGTGCGTGTGGGTGATCGTGTGGCGCGCATGGGCGCGTGCTACGCTCAGTATACAAACGAAGTGAACGTGGTGGGGCACGGCAAGGACGAAGCCTCGGGCGCACTGCCCATTGTGCGCAATGATCTCACATGCGATGAAATTTCCTTCGCAGACGCCGTGGGCTGCGCCCTCAACTGCGCCGAGCGAGCCGAACTGGGCCGCATCGCCGGCCGCAAACCCCGCGCCGTGATTCTGGGCCTCGGCCCCATCGGCCTGTTGCTCGCGCGCATCCTGATTATGCGCGGCGTGGCCGTGGCCGCATCCGAACCTTTTGCGCACAAGCGCGACCTCGCAGCAAAATCCGGAGTCAAAGTCTTCAATCCCCGCGAATTCACGCGCGCACGCCATGGCCGCAAAAATTATGTGCACGCGATCCTTGAAGATTTCGGCCCGGCAGACGCTGTATTTGAAATGGTGGGTCAAAACGAAACCCTCATGGATGCCATCAACCTGGTGCGTCCGGGGTTCCGCGTGCTCGTGTTCGGCGCACAGAAAATGCAGATGATCCCATATATGGAATGCCGCCTCAAAGGCGTGGAACTGGTGTATCCCGAAGCCATGGTTAATTCCAAAGCCGATGCGGATTACTGGATTCCCGCCCTGAACCTGCTCGCCGGCAAAAACGGACCCAAACTCCAGGTCATGGATCTCATCACAAAACGCGTCACCCTGGAACAGGCCGTACACACATTCGAGCACTACAACCGCGAAGAATGGATCAAAGTCATCGTGGAGCCGAACATCGATTGACGGCGGAAATGAACAACCCCGGACTGAAGTCCGAGGAATTTTTTCGATTAAATCAAGAAGAATGTGACGGCGTCGAAGCAATGCATTGTTATGGATGGTTTATTTGATGAGCGATTTTGAATGGGAGGCATTTCATGCAGCCCGGCATCTATCGGCGGCAATCCGCGGCCGGCCTCTGCAAACACCCGGCCGCAGGCTCAGTTCGCCTGCATCTTCACAAAAGAGCCGTTCCTGTGCTTGTTGCGAATCATAATGATGGGAATTCGGGCTGTACGGCCATCGCTTCGGGTGATTTCCACGATTTCCTCGGAGCGTTCGAACATGGAATCAAGCACGATTAAGTCAGGGGTGAAATCATCAAGCAGTTTCTGCATGGTGTTGAATTCATAAACCGGAACCGCGCCAAAACCCTGCTTTTCAAGAAACTGGCATATGACCCAGTTATCATTTTTATTTTGATCGGCGACAAGCACAACCTGCCCCGCGTTGAAATTGTTGTTCTGTTTGCTGTCCACAAGCGCCCCTTTGACAAATCTGACATTATTAACATAAGCAGACACCTGATTGTTTCAAGAGTTTAGAAAAAAATTACTGAATCGAGGGGGGGGCATACGCAAAAAGCCTCCCCATGTCGCCTGGGGAGGCTTTTTTGCTTATGAAGTGCGGAACGGCGCCGGACTTAGTAGTTACAGCCCAGTCCAGGCCACATTTTGGCGTCGGTTACACGCGGGTACCCGGAATCCATGGCGCCTGTGCTGAGGGTGAAGCGCTCATAGGCCGGCAGGGTGTCGCCTTCGATCCAGCCGAACAGGTAGAATCTGCTGCTCCAGTCCACGGCCGCAGTGATGTTGGTCAGCAGGTTGCCGCCCATATTTTCGTAGGTGACTTCTTCGGGATAGTCTGTAACGTAATTGCTGGCTTTATTGAACGTAACGCCGAGCTGGCTGTAGGAGATATCCTGGTTATAGCCGAAGAAATACACATTGCCGTCGCCGATGTCCAGGGCCGCTGTGATGTCCGGCAGCACGCTGAGCCCCGGCCAGTACTCATCTGTGACCGGCAGAGGATAACCGTCATCAGTGCGGTTATTAGCGATATCAAACCGTGAGTAATAAAGGCCTTCATAGCCATCTATGTAGCCAAAGATGTAGGCTTTGCCGTTGCCCCAGTTTATGGCGGCTGTGATGTAGTCAATGTACAGGCCGGGCCATGTGCTGTCGTTTACGGCCTTGGGATAGCCTGCGTCGGCCTTGTCCGCTTTGATGTCGTAGCGCACGTATTGCATGGCGCTGCTTCCCGGTGCGTAGCCGAAGAAGTAGGCTTTGCCATTGCCCCAGTTTATGGCGGCTTCCACGGACTCCAGGCATCCGGCTTGCGCGGGTGCGGGCGCGCCGGCCAGTGCAGCAGCCGCTGCAAACACCAGCGATAGAACTACAATTTTCAGTTTGTACATTCCGTCTTCCTCCATGTGGTTTTCGATTTTTGTTCCTGCAATGCCAATTTATATCAATTCCGGGGAATAAGGTTCCCGATCATGGTGAATCCGGGTTTTTCCCTCCGGGCCATGTTTCCTCAGACAGGGCGGTTGCTGGTAAGTTCCCGGTTGTGAGGCATGTCACACGTGTGCGTGGAACAAAATATTCGCGTGTGAATGCCAGGAGTACGCGCTGAACAGCGCGGCAGGATTCGCATGGGGCGCCTGCCGCATATTGCGAATGGGTTATGATATGCAGGGCCGGGATATGCGTCAAGGTGACGGATGTCACATGCGCTTGCAGCGGGTGAATCAGCCGCTGATTTTTCTTGCGGTCATGATATAGAGCCGTGTCAGTTCCACATAGGATTTCGCGCCTGCGTTTTTGAGCATGATCTGCTGGTCGGAAAGTTGTTTTTTGACTTCAGCGGGCGAGCCCGCGGCCATGCTGCGTTCCGGGATTTGCATTCCCGCGCGCACCATGGAGTTTTCGGCGATGATGCAGTCGTCGCCCACCACGGCGCGGTCCGCCACGGTGGCGTTCATGCCCACGACCGAGCGGTCGCCGATGGCGCAGCCGTGCAGAATGGCGCCGTGCCCGATGGTGCAGTCGTTGCCCACGCGGCATTCCTGCTGGGGCATGGTGTGCAGGGCGCAGGACTCCTGGACGCTGGAGCGGTCGCCGATGCGGATGCGGCCGAAGTCGCCGCGCAGCACGGCCCCGGCCGCGATATAACATTCTTGCCCGATTTCCACGTCGCCTATTATCTGCGCGGTTTCATGCACCCAGGTGTTGGGTCCGATGCTTGGTTTCTTGCCGTTGAATTCGTATACGGACATGGGCCTCTCCTTGCGCGCGGCGCTGCGCCGCATGATCTGTTAACTCATTATAACAGCGCCGGGGTTGATGCCGTGCGGAAAACCGGCCGGCCCGGCCGCATCGTTTTCCAGGCAACAATGTAAGGCTTCGCGGGATTGTATAATCAGGGATTGACCAAACCCTGGTTTGGCTGTGGAACGGAGGATTTGCGCATGATGCATTGTCGAACGGGCCTTGTTATTTGCGCCGTGTTTTTCGTGCTGGCCGCGTGCCTGGCGCACGCGCGCGCGGCGCGGGGCGCCGAGGTTATGAAGTACTTCAGCGTGGATGTGGACAACACGCTCAATGGCCGCGCCAGGCCGTCCACGAGCGCGGATATTGCCACCAGGTTGCGTAAAGGAGACTGCGTGGTGTCCAGCGGCAAGGTGACGAAAGCGGATGGCTTTTCGTGGGTGCAGATTATGCATCCGCGCGATGTGAGCCAGTCCGTTTGGGTAGCGAATAAATTCATCAAGGCGTCGCCGTTTTGCGAACAGGCGTTCGATCAGGCGCAGGCCCTGTACACGGCTTTGGCGGATGTGTGGGTCCCGTTTTACGGCCAGTTCTGCAAAACAAAAAACTACGCAATGACGTTCAGCATGCCGGATGCGGCCGCGAAGCTGCTGCGCACGGGCGCGGCGCCCACAATGGAAACGCAGTACATTTTTTACTGCTCTGACACGGGCAAGGAAAAAACAGATCCGGCCGAAAAGTATCCAGGCGGCGAAGTCGCGGAAACCGTTATTGAAACCATGGAAACAGCCGCGGGCCAGACCATGTACGATGAACTGTGCAAGCTGTCGGCCGAGGACGCGTTTTTTCAGGTGTTTACGCCCGAAGCCAATGCCGCGGACGCCGCGCTTACGCTCTCCTACTTCGGCGGCGCGGACTGCGGCCAGACTCTTCACATCAAGAAAACGGGCGGCAAATGGCAGAGCGCCAAACTCGTGTTCCACTGCGCGGTGTGCATGTAGGCCGCGCGATTTATCCCTGATTTATCTACGCGTGATTGCCGGGCGCGCTCAGCGCACGCTGTGCTTTGACAGCATGCTCAGAAAGCCTTCCAGGAATTCCTTGCGTTCCAGATATTGCTCATACGGGATATACGCTTTGCCTATTTCGAGATTGTCCAGGCACCCGCGCACCAGGTTCTGGTAAGAGAAGCCGGGCTGGTTGTAGATGCTTTTGAATTCGGGGTCCCACGGGCCGTAGAAGCCCGAGATATTGCCCTGGGCGTCGTATCTGGCGTTGCCCGTGAGTTCGGCGGCCATGAACGGGCTCATGGCGAGCATGCGCTCCATGTCGGTCATGCCCGCGGTGTGTTCTTCCCAGGCCTGGTGCACGGCCGCGGGCGCGTTGGGGGGCGGGAATGTCCAGGTCCAGGCCGCGCCCACGCGCAGGAATCCGTCGTTGTTGATGTCGCGCGCGCCGCCCGGCTGCTGGAGCAGGTTGAGTGCGCCCTCGCGGTCCAGGGCGGCTGTGTCAATGGGGTCGGCCAGGCTGTGCACCTTGCGCAGCACTTCGAGTTCCGCGGCCGCCATGGATTGCAGAATTTCCCGCGGATCCTGTGTGTCCAAATCCTGTTGCGTTTTTTCCAGGATGCCGAGGAACGTGTCTTTCTGTTCCTGGGTAACGCCGCGGCGCTGCATGAGGTCGCAGCATTTGGGGGTGAGGGTGATGCCTTGGGCTGCTTGTACGTTCTGATTGATCATGATGCGGAACTCCTCCCAGAGTTTTTGGCCGCGGCGGCGCGCCAACGTCGTGTTTTCGCCGCGGTCCTGCGCATCGCTCCCTGATCGCCGATTCTATGAATGTTGTTTTGGAAGAGTGCGGGAGGCGAGCCCCATGCATCTCTTTTCGGCTATTTCATTTTATATGAAAATCGGGGCGTCGTGCAAGAGAAAATACTATTCTATTAACACGTTTTCCGCATAACAGTTGTTGGGTTATAGAGATATTTTGAAATCGTGGGAGGATTCTCAAAATCCGATTTCAAAGAGTTCCTTGAGTCATCGAAGCCGCCTGCTTTCCGCACCCGCGGGGTCAGTTCGCGGGCGTTGCCGCCAGGCAATAAGGTGAGGACATGATGTAGTGTGGAATCTCGAATGAAAAGCAGGTTTTGGCGCCGGGGTCCGCGGACACAGTGAAGGAGAAATCATACACAGAATAGCCCTTGGATTTTTTGTCGCGGCGCGTGAAAACGGCAGGCTCCGCGGGCTCAAAATCATCCCCGTTTTTATAGATGATAAGTTCGGGTTTGTATCCGTTGTAAAATCTGGTGGCTGCTGTGCCGCTGATGTGCAGGTCGCCGTCCGGGGTGGTGCGCGTGCGGATGCCGGGCCGCTGGTTCAGGGCCAGGAGCCGTGCGTTGAACGCGGCCACCAGGTGGCCGCTGTGCATGGCGGCGAGCAGGGACTCGCGCGTGAATGTGTCGGGGAACGCGTACGTGATGAATTCCCCGGTCACGGTCTGGGACATCATGTGCATATCAATTCCGGACACCACGAAGGGGCGGGCGCCGGCGCGCAGCGCGTCCAGGTACGCGGTGCGCGCCACTTCGTATGTGACGCCGTCAATATAACCGGGGCCGAAATCGTTGAAAAATTCGATGCCTTTGAACAACTCGGGATTGGCGCTCCATGCCGGGCACGACCACGGGTGGTTCCAGATATAGAGCGCACCTTCGCGATCCAGTTCGGCCATGAGACCGGGCAGATCTTCGGCCCAGGGCGATGCGTCCATCACAGCGGGCGCGGCCACATCGCTCAGCGCGTTGACATGGCACAGGATCTTGCCGTCTTCTTTGACCTCGCGCGCCACGTTCAGCTCGCGTCCGGCCAGCACCAGGAAATCACCCGTGTTCAGCGGGTCCACGATGGAGCGGTATTCCTCGAATGAAATATTGTTGGCGTGCGGAGTGAACAAGATGCCCTTGTAGTGCTCATCCTTGAGCCACTGCACGATGCTGGCCGCGGCCTCGGTGCCGTCGTCTCCGTTCAGCTTCTGGTGCACGTGCGCCCACATGGGAACCACCTGGAACCCGCTGCCCGGTTCCGCGGCCCCGCACAAGCGCGCCGCGCACAGCGCAAATACCGCCACCCACAACCATTGCATACCCGTTCTCAACATCATGCACCGTCCCTGTCGATTGTTGATGAAAAGCAAAGCAGAAAGCTCACACTATTCCATAAATATATAGCGTGTGGGCGTGGGGCCGCGCAAGGGCCGCGCGCGGCGCTGCCATTGCCCCGCGGGGCTTACGCTGTCATAATGTAATCCGTGGCCCGCACGCGCGCGGGGCGCAATACCTGGCCGGAGGCAAACACGCATGCGCATTTTGCTTCACACAATCCTGTTTCTTATCCTGGCCGGCGCGGTGATTGCGCCGGCAGCGGCCCAGGAAGCGCCCGATCCTGTTGACGACATGTGGTCCCCAGGCGTCAAGCAGGTGGATGTTGAGATTAAATATCCCTTCTTTTTTAACCCGGACAACATGGATAACGATGAGGTAAACCAGGAACTCAACCGGGCGCTGGCCGGGCCTGTGGATCAGTTGCGCGATTTCGCGGGCTGGGAGGAGGAGTCTTCGGGTGCGTCTCTGTATCTGGATTTCGCTATTATGCGCCACACAGACGCTTTTCTCAGCATTGCCTACAACGGGTCCATCATGCACTTCGGCACCGCGCACCCGGTCAACCCAATGTTCGGCGTGACCGTGGATCTTGGCACGGGCAGGGCTTATTCTCTCAAAGACATGTTCCAACCCGGCTGTGATGTGAAAAAGCAACTGCTGGCCGGGCTTCAGAAATACACGGCCGCCAATGACGCCATGCTGCTCGGCCCCATCGAGGATTTTGAAATGGACCCGGACGACCCCTGGGTGCGGCCGGGCTTTTATCTCACGGACCACGTGTTCGTGTTGTTTTTCCAGGAATACGTTTTTACCCCGCACGTGTACGGACCGCTGGTTGCGGAGATTCCGTATGCGAATCTGAAGGGGTGCTTAAAGGATACATTCATGCCCGGCGCGGGTGAATGACCGGAGCGGAGACTGCACCATGCCAAAGAATGAATCAATAGCTGTGCTGCGCCTGGACAAGCAACGGGGCCGCTCCCTGAGCCGGCGTCATCCGTGGCTGTTTTCCGGCGCCATCGAGAGCATCGACGGCGAACCCGGGTTCGGCGACACCGTGGACATGGTGAGCAGCAAGGGGAAATTCCTGGCGCGCGGCGCATACAGCCCCAGGTCGCAGATTCGCGTGCGCGTGTGGACGTTTGATCAGAATGAACAGATTGACGATGATTTCTTTGCGCGCCGCGTGGCCCGGGCCGTGGTCCGGCGCGCCGTGGCCGGCGTTCCCGATATTGCCGACGCATACCGCGTGGTATTCTCCGAGGCCGACGGCCTGCCCGGGGTGATCGCGGACCGTTTCGGAGAAACTATAGTGGTGCAGATCCAGTCCGCAGGTGCGGAAAAGCATCGGGATGTCATAATGGACCAATTGCTTAAAAGCACAGGCTGCCGCCGCGTTTACGAGCGTTCGGATACAGAATCGCGCCAGCGCGAGGGCCTGGAGAAGCGCACGGGCGTGCTCGCTGGCGACGAGCCTCCGGCGCGCATCGAGATCATGGAAAACGGCCTGCGGTTCGCCGTGGATGTGCGCGCCGGGCACAAGACCGGGTTTTACACGGACCAGCGCGACAACCGCGCTCTGGTGCGCTCCCTGTGCCACGACGCCGTGGTGCTCGACTGCTTCTGCTACACCGGCGGGTTCACGGCCAGCGCACTGGCCGGGGGCGCCGCATCCGTGGCCGCTGTGGATACCTCGACCGACGCCCTGGCCCTGGCCCGTTCCAACGTGGATTTAAATGATTTGCCGGTCAGCGACTGTGAATTCATCAACGGCGACGTGTTTGAAGTGCTGCGCGAATTCGACGCCCTGGGCCAGCAGTTCGACATGGTCATTCTGGATCCGCCCAAGCTGGCGGTGAGCCGCACGGACCTGGACCGCGCGGGACGCGCCTACAAGGACGCCAACATGCTGGCCCTGCGCGTGCTGCGCCCCGGGGGCCTGCTCGCCACGTTTTCGTGTTCCGGGTCCGTGGACATGGCCACATTCCAGACATTCGTGTCCTGGGCCGCCCTGGACGCGGGCGCGCGCCCCGCACTGCTCCAGCGCCTGGGCCAGCCCGCCGACCACCCCGTCACCCTGGAATTCCCAGAGGGCGAATACCTCAACGGGTTGCTGCTTAGAAAAGATATGCCGTGAAACGGCCAAAGAACTTTTACTCAGAGCGAAAATACGTCCAATCCATCACTGCCGGTTTATAAAGCCGATTTAAAAATCCCATCATTCCGCGCCGAGCCCCGGTATCCAGGGCGCCGGATGCCGTGGGGAAGGTTTTTCTCAACGGGTGAGAACAGGCCTGTAGGAAATGGCCGTATTTAATGCTCCCAGAAATAATTGCAGACAATGTATTTGCACGAAGTGTTTTGTATGAAATATCGTCAATTATGCACTAAAAAATTAGCATGCATTTAGCTTTGTGAAGAGAGAATATCACAGAGCAGCGCACCTTGACAACTTTGCAGGTGATGGCGCACAGCCTTGAGGGGGAAGGGAACGAACCAGAGGCCGTTTCGGTGGCCGGTTTGAGAGAGGCTTATAAGGTTGGCGGAAGCGTTTGCGCCATTGGGGGTGCGCCTGCCGCCGGGAATTGCCAAATCCCTGAACAGGATCCTGACGGGTTGAAAGAATCACTTGCGCCATGGCAACATCTATCCCCCGTGCCGGGCCGTCAACAACTATGTCTGCCACAAAGTGCGATTCTTCCTCAACCGGAACTGCGAAGGCCCGATTGACACGGGCCGGGCTCTGCTGCAAAAAGGATTCTGCGAATATGGGAGTCCACAGCCTGCTGAAAAAAACACAACGCGCCCGTGAGCCTGTCGTGAAACGGTTCGGAGAGCCGGATGCGGAAAAACCGAACGTCCGGCTTGATGATCGGACAGAGGAAACGGAGTCATGGAATGACACAAGCTACGGCGATTAGCGAAGGCTTTCGGAACTGCGCCGATCATTCCTAAAAACACCGCGCCTCACTTCGATTCTACCAAAAAAGGAAAGCGCGCCCGCTGCCGCAGGGTGCGGCGCGGGACGCGGGGCGCGACTCAGGCCAGGAACACGGCCGCGGAGAGCACGGTGAGCCACTTGGTATTTTCGCATTTGCGCTTGTGGGTGTGTACACAGGGGAACGCCTGGGTGTTGACGATCTGGCCGGCGATGCGCCACTCTTCTCGTTTTTCGTTCCAGGCTTTGTCTTCGTCGAAGTGAAGCCCCAGGCTTGCGGCCAGGAATTCAGCGGCCAGGTCTTCGGCCTCTTCGGTGATTTCCTCTTCGTCGACCCCATATTTATGCACTTCGCTGAGGTAGCCGTAACGGTCGCGGTCTGCGGGCTCGGCCACGCCGATGGCGGCGCCGGCGATGCGGCCATGCTCATTGGTGGACACGCGCGCCATAACGCAGTGGGTGATTGCGCCGGGCTCGAGCTTTTTTAGCCCGTACTCCAAGTCCACGATTTTGCAATGCGGTGGCAGGATGGATGACACGTATACCAGGTTCTGGCTTTGGATGCCTGCTTCGCACAGGGCTTTTTCAAACGAGCCCAGTTCGTTGCGGTGTACTCCCCAGCCGGATGTGAAAAATACTTTTGCGGGCACGTAGCTCATAGACAATTCCTCGCACGATTAAAAAGAAATTGACGGGTAACCCGCCGTGCCGCGATGCGGCTTGCATACCGCCCCACGCCGGTGCAACGTGCGGCCCATTACTATTTTCGCAAAAAATAAGAATATTTGTATAAGAAAATGAAAATAATAATTGCGGGCAAGCCGCGGGCGCCGCCGGGGAAACCACGCCAGGGACTATTGCAGGCCGTGGCGCATGTGCTGCGGACGCTCAAACAAATCTCCGCGCAGGGGGGCGAAGGGGAAATTTTCAAGCAGATGCTCAAGCCCGGTAATGGGCTCGGCTTCGGGCAGATTGCGCACATCTTCAAGCGGGACCCAGTGTTCGGGGATTGGGTCAGTCTTGCCCGCGGCGGGGTCTGAGTGCGCGTGCCGGGCTTGTGCGCACTGTGCGCCAAGCACCTGGGCGCGCGTGTTTTTATTTTCATATTTTTGGAAAATCATGGGCCACACCAGCAGGTTGGCCGCCATGGCCGCGGCCACGAACAATACGAATATCGAGTCCAGCGCCATGCCGCCCGCGCCCATGGCGGCAGCCAGGATCACGCCCACGGCAGACAGCAGCACAACACTCAGGACTGCGGCCAGCACTGTATGGGGTGCTATTTTATTCTGTAACTGTTTCATTGCAACAGACTCCTTCCTTGATCAGGAAATCAATCGGGACTGATCCTCGTTTGCGGTATGAAAATCTTCAATGGCCTGTATCAGCCCTGTGAATGAAACAACAATATCCGCACCGAGTTGAGCAGCGCTTGCGGCGTTGCATTCCTCAGGTTCGGCCAGAACCACGATGCGCGCGCCGGGACTTTGGGTTCGCACGCTCTTACAGTACGGCTCACATAGGGCGGCTTGCGAAATTTCTATCAGAACCACGCGGCATTGCATGCCGTCCGAACTTTGTTGCGCTTTCAGGCAGGTTTTGAACTCGAAAACCTTGCTGACATGGGGCAGCCGCGACAATACATTGGCGACAATTTCTCTTAAAAAATCATCTTTCATCACGATGCACAGAGGCCCGCCCTTGTCAGCACTGTCCTGATTAGTCAGTTTCATATTGAAATTGTAAAGGGAGTGCGCGATCCGCGCAGTTGTAAGAAGTGCTTATTTCTGTGGGTGTTTGCGCAATTAAATGTAGTGGAATTCACTACAAGGATTGTGTGGGGGGGTCAGAAGACGTCTATGTTTAGAATATTTTGAGACTGAATGAATCGTTGCAACTCGGCGTTGGATTGAATATCGAGTTTATCCATGATGCGGCGTTTGTAAGTGGACACGGCGCTGAGGCTGAGATTGAGTTCTTCGGCGATTTGTTTCTGAGTCATAAAGCGCCCGATGCGTGCGATAACTTGAATTTCGCGGGTGGACAAAGGGCTGAGGGGATTTTGTGCGGGGGGATCCAGGGCGCGGCCCGCGATTTTTTCCATGATCGAGGGGTCCACATGGCGCACGCCCCCGGCGACTTTGCGGATGGCTTCGGGCAGAGTTCCCGGGGGCGAGGCCTTGAGCATGTACCCGGTTGCTCCCTCGCGCAGGGCGCGTAAAGCATATTCCTCATTGTCGTGCATGGTGAGCACAAGCACTTTGATCTGGATTTGCGCATCCGTAATGCGTTTGAGCGCATTAAAGCCCCCGCCCGGCATATCCATGTCCAGAACAAGAACCTGGGCTTGCGTGTGTGCGCAGGCGCGCAAGGCCGTGTCTCCGTCCGCGGCTTCGGCAACCACTTCCAAATCCGGGTAGGTTTCGAGAATGCGGCGCACGCCTTCGCGCACGATGTCATGGTCGTCGGCCAGGATGATACGGATCATGGGTTCTCCTCGGTATGGGTTTGAATCTGTTGCGGTAGGATGAAAACGATGCGTACGCCCTGGCCGGGCTCGGAGTCGATGCCGAGTTGACCGCCGCAAAGGCGCGCGCGCTCTTCCATGCCCAGCAGGCCGTAGCGGTCACCGCGGAATGTGATCTCTTTGAACGAAAAGCCGCAGCCGTCATCTTCAATAATCAGGCACGCGCCCAGGTGCGTTTGTTTGAAAGAAACAGACACCATGGAGGCCCGGGCGTGGCGGCGCACATTGGTGAGCGATTCCTGCATAATGCGGAATACCGTGATATCCACAGTGTCGCCAAGGCCGCTGATATCGTGGATGTCGGCTTCAATGCCGGTTTCGCGGGAATGGGTGACGAAGTCCTTGACCAGAGCCCGCAGGGCCGCGGCAAGGCCCATGTTGTCCAGCACCAGGGGGCGCAGGCCCTGGCACACACGGCGCAGTTCCACGGCCGTGGTCTGGATCATTTCCGAGAGCGCCTGCACGTGATTTTTACTCACGGGGTCCTGGCGCAGCAGCCACTCGGTTTCCAGGGCCAGGGCGGTGAGGCGTTTGCCCATCTGGTCGTGCAAGTCGCGCGCAATGCGTGTGCGCTCTTCTTCCTGGCGTGAAATGAGTTTCTGAGACAGGTCGCGGAGCGTGGCTTCATTTTCGTGCAAAGCCTTCTGCGTGCGGTGTAGTTCTTTTACGCTCATCTCCAATTCCTGGTTTGTTTTGGCCAGTGCTTCGGTGCGCACCTGCACACGGTGCTCCAGTTCATTGGTGAGGCGTTTGAGTTCGTGGGCCGCCAGCATCCTGTCCGTGCAATCCTGCACAACACCCTGGTAATGCGTAACGTTTCCCTGCTCGTCGCGGCGGATTGACGTCTGGTCGTCCACCCACTTGACGCGCCCCTGCCTGGAAATAATCCGGTAGGGCTTGTGCGCGAATTCTGCGCGGGAGGGCGATTGCGAGGCGCGGGCGACTTCGGCGGCCACGCGCTCCAAATCTCCGGGGTGAATCACCCTGTCATAGAGGATTGCGCCCGAAGTAAAGTCAGACGCTTTATAGCCGAACAGGGCTTTGACATTGTCAGAAACGAATTCCACGGGCCAGTGCGGCTTGTTCGCCCACAAAAAGGCCACGGTTCCGCTGCGAACGATAATCTCGTTGGCCTCCTGCAAATCTTTCTGCAGGGCGAGGCGTTTTTCAATGTTGCGCACGATGGTGATGGAATATTCCTGCCCGTTGTGCAGGAACTGGCTGGCCGACACTTCCACGGGGATATGGTGGCCTGTTTTGTGAATGTGCAAGGTGTCAAACGCCGTGGGCCCGTTTTTGTCCACAAGGTCCCACATTTCACGGTACGCGGCTTTGCACGGCACCTTGGGATCAATATCCATAATGGAAAGCTGCTGCATTTCCTCCACGGTATAGCCCAGGTGCCGGGCCGCGGCCTGGTTCGCGTACGCGATAGACCCGTCGCCGCGCACCAGCACAACCTGGTCGAAGGCTAAGTCGATCATGTGTTTAAGCAGGGCATCGTCCATAAAAGCAACTCTCGTCAGGGGTCCGGGGGAGCGAGCTATATTCAATGCAGGTATTATAAAGACACAAAGGACAAAGTGAAAAGTAAAATGATTGGCGGGACCCGGCGCAGGGTGCGGTCTATTCCTGTGTGGCGATAAATTCGATGCGGCGCAGCAGGTTGTTGATGGCGTTGTCCCAGGTGAAGTGCGCGGCCGTGCGCGCGGCTTCGCGCTTGATGGCCGTGACCGCGTCCGGGTTCTGGTTGAGCCAGCGCAGATAGGCCACCATTTCCCTGGGGTCGCTGCTTTCGCACGACACCGCGTTCACAAATGGCATCACGTAGTCTTCGCCGGTGCTGCCGGTGAAAGCGATGCCGCCCGCGCCCATGACTTCCAGGCCCACGAGGCCGAAGGGTTCAAAACCACTGTTGGCGAACACGGCGTGGCAGCAGCGGTACAGCAGGCGCACGAATTCCTCGGGCAGGAAGAAGCGCAGGTGCAGCACATCCGCGTGAGCTGGCGCGGTGCGCACCGCGTCAATGCATTCGTCCACAGTGGGTCGGCCTGGCAGCACGATATCGTGTACGTTGAGGCCGAGCTGTGCGGCGCGCTCCAGCACTTCGGCGCCATGGGGTTCAATGCCCCCGCGCACCATGAACAGGGGCCTTACGCCCCCGCGCTTGAGCAGGGCCACGGCCTCGGTGGCCATCATCCACCGCTTGGCCGGGTCAAAGCGCCCGATTTTGAGCAGGGCCAGGTCCGCGCCGCGGTCTTTGAAAACCTTCTGCAGTTTGCGCACATCTTTGGGGTCCGGTTTTTTGAGCATGCGCCTGGGGATGCCGTTGGGGATGCTGATGGCGTCCACTCCCACCGGCCACATGGTGTGCTTCATGAACCGGCTCACGGCCGTGATTGTGGCTACATAGCGCAGCCTGTTCCAATTGATACGGTGGAAGCCCATGGTGTTGTTTGCGTTCCACATGAGCGTGGCGTCCATGCGGATGCCGTGCTCGTGCAACCGGTCGGACAGGTTGCACAGGGCGTCCACGGTGTGCCAGTCCTCGGCGATCACCACCAGGCGCTTGCCCGCGGCTGCGGCCGGGCGCGCGATGCGGTCGTACACATGCACGGGCACGCTGCCCGAGTAATCCGTGAGTTTGCCTTCTTCACCGTCATATACCCCGGCCGGGTGGTGTTTGCTGATCCACTGGCTCCAGCGGTGCCACACATAGCGGCCATTGCACTTGGTTTCCTCGGCCGGCATGTGCGGATCGCCGATAAAGAACAGGTGCGTCTCGAATCCCTGCTCGGCCAGGGCCTCGCCCATGTTCACAACGCGCGTGCCCAGGCCCCCGGCCTGGCTGTAGGGGTCCGTGCCCTCGAAACACAACTGCACGAAAATCGTGTTATCCGGGGTGATGGGTTCAAACATGGCGAACGTCCGCCTTTCATGATCGGGGGAGAGAGCCCGGGCAGGCCCGCTCTGAGAATAGATCTCCAATTTTAGCAGGAATGCAGCGTCTGTTAAGGGGATCCGGCAGATTCACCGGCGAACCAATTTCATTGCTGAAATATATTTCAAACTTGCATGATCACTTGCCGTAAAAAATTGTCGCAACCCGCAACAAATTAACAAACAATATCCGCATCCGCCTGAATTGATTCTTGGAAGAAACCAACCGCCGCCTGGATTACCTGCTGGTTTCGGACCAGGTGTGAGTGATGGTCGTGGATCCGGACAAAATGTGTTTCGTGCGGGAGGCGGGTTTCATGCACGGCGACGGTTCCGTCGTTGGCGGAGCGGCCATGGATGCGCAGGGCGGCGCTGATCCAGGCATTGATGCTTAGGGGAGAAAAGCTTTGCGTTCCGGCGATAATCATGGCCGGTGCGCCGGGCTCGGCGAACAGGGTGGTGTCGAGGCCGTTGCTTGTGTTGCGCGCAGCAGGCGCCAGGCAGGAAACGTCTGCACAGCAGCCGGCCATTTCGCAGGCCGCGGGGCCGGCCAGGGCCCGGGCCGCGCGGGTTCGCAACATGCGCCGGGCCAGAGCCGAGCCGCAGTTGGGCGGGGCAATCATGACCATGCGGCCGGGCGCGCGCATGGGCCGCAGGGCCAGCATGCGCCGCACCACGAGTCCGCCCATGCTGTGGGTGATAAAATGCACCTGCGCATGCGTATGCTCCAGAGGTTCAATGGCTGCAATAAGCCGTTGCGCAATTGCGTCAAAACCCAGGCGTGTGCTGGGATACCCGAAATTCAACACATGCAGCCCCGCACCCTGGGCGGCGCGCGCCAGGGCCGCCATGCGCGCCGGGTGGCTGCCATGCCCATGCACCAGCACAACCGCGGACCCCTGTGCAGTCTTTGGCAAACCATTTTCTTTTTGCATACCGGGGCGGCTCATGCGGGTTTTCTGCGCCAGTTCATAATAGTCAGGCGCTTGAATGTTCCCAAACCCAGGCCGGGAAAACGCCTTAATGAATTATTGCACATAATTCCCGAATGAACCGGATATCACAATGCCATTGCTTTGATTCATCACAAGGCCGTACAGGCCACGGGCATGCGGTGCGGACACCTGACGTGGCTTTGGATGCTTTTTACACGGCGTACTCTATAAAAATGAATCTTTAAAAGCACTTTTAATTTGGTTATAATGCTGCGGGTAAAATGCCGCAAACCGTTAATTTGAGATGCGCGGAATCCCGGCCTCGGTGTTGTCAAGGAAAGCGCGGGCCGAAATTGAAACAGGAAGGCGACAAACCATGAGTGAAGCGGAAAATCTGGAACAACCAATCGGGAACCTTACGACGTTCCGTCCCGATATCAAGGTTTTGGACTGCTCTATCCGCGATGGCGGGCTTATGAACAACCACAATTTCAGCCACGAATTTGTGCGCGCCGTGTATGAAGCCTGCGTAAGCGCGGGCCTGGATTACATGGAAATGGGATACAAGAACACCAAGAAACAATTCCCCACAAGCGAGTTCGGCCCCTGGAAACATTGCGATGAAAAGGACCTGCGCGAAGTCGTGGGCGAGAACAAAACCCCGCTCAAACTGGCGGTCATGGCCGACGCGGGCAAGTGCGACTATAAGACTGATATCAAGCCCAAAAAAGACAGTGTGCTGGATATGATCCGCGTGGCCTGCTATATCCACCAGATTCCCCTGGCCATTGAAATGATCCATGACGCGCACAAAAAAGGTTACGAAACCACGTGCAACCTCATGGCTGTGTCCAAGATCAATGAAAAGCAGGTGCTGGACGGCTTGTACGCCATCTGTGATTCGCCCGTGAACGCCATCTACATCGTGGACAGCTTCGGCTCGCTGTATCCTGAGCAGATCCGGCGCCTCACCACACGCTACTGCTCAATCGCCAAGCAGCACGACAAGCACATCGGCATCCACACGCACAACAACCAGTCCCTGGCATTCGCCACCACCACGGAATCGCTTATCTTCGGCGCCAGCTTCGCGGACGCCAGCCTGGCCGGCATGGGCCGCGGCGCAGGCAACTGCCAGACCGAACTGCTTATCGGATTTTTGCGCAACCCCAAATTTAAATTGCGTCCCCTCATTGAAGTCATTAACAAATGGGTGGAACCCCTGCGCAGCACGCTCAAATGGGGTTTTGACATTCCTTACATGATTACGGGCCAGCTCAATGAGCATCCCCGCGCGGCCATGAAACTCATGGAAAACGAGGCCAATCCCGATTACTTGAAATTCTTCGACGAAATGACTGAAATCGGTTTCTGATTCTTAGAAGCCATCCCACACATAGAACAAACGCACAAGGGCGGACCCGGCATAGGGCCCGCCCTTTTTGCGCAACCGTTCACCATATAAAGGCGCGTTTCACGATGCAAAATTCTGCTCCAAATACGGGCTTGATTCAGAACCTCATTTTTTGCATCCGTTTGTTTTTACACCATAGATGGTTGCAAACTTTGCTTTAACACGCCCGTGCGGCCTCCTATAATTAAAGGGTTTAATACC
>Ga0351884_1035_pt1 | contig 45677 bp, 40 predicted proteins | sample BONcelFGM3001F15_FD_206773 | JGI IMG/M metagenome (GOLD analysis project Ga0351884, IMG submission 206773) | Enriched cells from coal bed in the Powder River Basin, Montana, United States - BONCAT cells FGM rep3 HSBNCT.FGM.300.1.F15 ...
TTGTCAAATTTAATTTTGATTGTTCTCTATTTTTGCATATTCGCTTTATAATCTTGACAATCATAGAAATAAAACCTCCTCTGCTCCTCACCTTCGTGATCTTTTAAAATTAGTGAGTCTAATATTGTCACCGATTGAAAATAGGGCTTGAGTATCTGCTCAACTGTGCCCTCTTTTATTCTTTTACGACGAAATCTGTCTGTAGTGACATAAATTGCATCCTTTCCATTTAGCCGGGAGAGGTCATCGTCATCCAGAGCAAACTGGAACGCGCTTTTACCGATAACATTCCCTGCATAGATATGGTCTGCCATATAGAAATTAAGTACTGCAGATACTTTATATGAGTTGTCCGAAAAGATAAAATCCTGATTATTTCTCGCATTCAGGCTCTCCACTTTTTGTGAAAGCCTCTCCCATCCCCACCAGGTATCGTCTGAGTTGACCTTAACCGGCATCCAAATTAGCTCGGCAATTAATGCTATATGGAATATTACAGAGAATCCTGTTTGCCATCTTAACAGAGTATTACTCTTTAAATATAGCGCCACCATCATAGCCGCAGATAGATAGAGCGGCATAATCCAGTTTATCTTTACCCAGTAGATAAAAGATATACCTGTAAAGACAAAGAGCATTGGGAGCGCAAAAGAGGCGGCAAAAAGCAGATACTCCTCTATTTTCTCGCCTTTGAAGAATCTTTTAACCAAGAGATAACCGGATGCAAATATTGATAGAAAAAATAGCGGAAGTGCAAGTAAAAGTTGTGAAGCAAAATAGCCCGGGAAGTGTAAAGGGTTAAAGCTGAAAGATGACATCTGAGTTGCCCTCTCTGCTGCCTGATATCTAAAGGAGATAAACTCATTATCTACATTCCAGATAACAACAGGCAGTATTGCAATTAAAAAAGCAAATACAAACAATAAAAATTTCAGAGAAAAGAGTTTGCTGCGGTGCTCACTTGATATTAACAGAAAAAGAGTAAGACCTGCCGGGAGAAAAATCCCGGTATATTTACTGTCAAATGCCAGTCCCGCCACTAAGCCGGCAGCAAGCCAGCAGTACCATCTCCCCCCATTAACAGCATTGAATGCGAGCAGAAGTGTCAATGACCAAAAAAAGAGTAGGGGCACATCAGGTGTACTGTTTATACTTAGTATTGTAATAAAAGGTGCTGTTATCAGGAGAGTGATTGCCCGCTTTACGGCATCGGTTGCAAGGATTGGTTTTATAAAAAGATATGTGAATAGTATTGTAAATGATGTCATTATAAAATCTGCAATATGAAGAGTCAGTACAGATTTTCCAAGAATGAGAGTAAAGAACTTAATCATATACGCAACCATTGGGGGATGGTCAAAATATGATAGAGCCAGGTTGTCCGAGTAGTAAGTATAATATGCATCCTGAGGCATCAGCCCCATAAAACTTACGGCAATTACTCTTAGAAGGGTAAAGAGAGTAATCACTATTAAAAACTCCCTATCTTTGAATGCATCTTTCATCATCTTGTAAAGTTATAAAAAAGAGAGAGAATAATATAAAGTTTATATTGGGAGATTTTAGTACCTTTACATAATATTTATACTAATTTATATCAATTATGAAAAAATCATTCCTAACAATTCTACTAGTTGTTTTTGCAACTATGATGTATTCACAAAGCCCTGTAGTAAAAACACAATTCAATGCCGGAGTCGGAATCTCCTCTTGGGGACTTCCTGTTTACGTAGGAGTTGATTTTGGTGTTCATCAGGATATTACTGTTGGAGCAGAACTCTCTTTCCGCACAAGGTCAAACTATGGATCTGTTATTGGAATTTCCGGAAACGCTAATTATCACTTTAATACAATATTGAATATCCCTTCACCTTGGGATTTTTATGCAGGTCTTAACATTGGCTATTTGATCTGGAATTATGATAACCAGTATGTTGGAGCGCACGCTTCCGGCTTTGGTATCCAAGGACAAATAGGTGGACGCTATTTCTTTAGCGACAAGTTTGGTATTAACTTAGAGTTTGGCGGCGGAAACGCATTTAGCGGCGGAAAACTTGGAGTAACTTTCAGGCTATAAGCTTATAACTAAGCCTCAGAAAGAGCAGCACCTATTGCAGTTGCATACTCTGCATCCTGAGGAAATTCGAACCTGATAGTGTAGAGCCTGGAGATATCTTCCAAAATGGCTCTTCCTATCAGGTTTTTGCTTCCGTTACCTGTAACCATCACCGAAGAGGCTCCTCTGCTCTTGGCGGCAAATACAGAAATAACCCCAATTACCTGAAAAACCATATTAATAATACCAAGAGCCATATCCTCTTTTTCTGCAGTATCTAACATCTTCCCAAAATTTGAGGCAGTAGACTTTCCGCTTAAAAAGCTGATACCGGAGTCAGATATATCCTCTATTAGAAGATCAACTTGTGAGATATCTCCTTTCCCTGCCATCTCCAGTATATGTTCAAAATCGGTAGCATTTAAAAGCTCTTTGGATAACCCGGTAATTGTACCACCTCCTATTCCTGTACCTCCAAGGTGAGTAATCTTCTCCCTGGTTGCTTCAATAATTGAGGTTCCTGTACCAATATTCGCAATAACTACACTCTCCTTCTTTGATAGAAACATTCCCCCAATACCAATGGCATTAATCTCGTCAATTTTTTTTGTGGGAATTCCAAAGATCTCATTTTTAATGCTTATAGCACCGGCTCCGGTAATTATTATCTTCTCAATACTAGACATTGTGAGGTTACTCTCAATTATTATTTTCCCAAGGGCTCCTGTTGCAGATGTTATTGCATCAAAAGCCTTTGTCTTGACTGTTTTTATAACAACTCCGTTCTCTACAGCCACCGCTTTTGTTGTGGTGCTGCCAATATCTATTCCAATAATCATTTTTTTATTTTTTAAGTTTCTCCGGAATCCAGGCAATTATTCTAAGAGGTGAACCGCTCCCTCCCTTTATCTTCATTGGTGCTGCCACAACATAGGCCCCTTTTGCAGGCAGCAGGTGTAGGTTTGCAATATTTTCATACGCCGTGATATCATTGCCGCAGAGGAACCTATGGGTGAGAAAATCTTTTGACTGACCAAAATCTATGCTTGGGGTATCTATTCCGACAGCTTTTATCTCTCTCGTTTTAACCAGCCATTGAGCACCCTCTGGAGAGAGCCCGGGAAATTGAAGTTCCTCAACTCCAAGGGCTCCGGAGTTAACTGTTCCAGTATATTGCAGCGGGTCTCCCCAGTATTTCCCGAAACCGGTATTAAGCAGGACAATTGATCCTTTAGGTATAGTACCGTTATCCTTTTCCCAGGATAAAAAATCATCCTCAGTAATAAGATAGTCTCTGTTATCTGCACACCTGTCTGCTACATCCACAACAATTGCCTCTCCCGTGAACTCCTCTACATTTATCTGCTCTACCGATCGTCCCCCTTGGGCAAAATGGAGGGGAGCATCAAAGTGTGTCCCTCCGTGCTCCTCTGCAGAGTATTTAAAAGATGAATAGAAGTAACCTTTATCATTAATTCCATAGAATACAGTATCGTGTTTAAAGGTCACATTGGTCGGCCAGTAAACAGTACTCTGTTCATAATCCCAAGTGAGATCTACCCATTCGCCTGAGCTTAAAAATTCAGAAACACTTACCGCTTTATGGTTGCAAGAGAGTGTAACCACAACTGCAACTAAAATGAATAGCTTTTTCATAGTGTAAATCTTAAATTCACTCCAAAGCTAATTAGAATTCCGGAATTTTATTCAGCAAATAACTCCATATTGGGAAACAGTGCTATGGCTTTGTGTAATAAATCTACTTTACAATTTGTGTCACTCTTTGAATTGTGTGTGCAGAGAAATAGCCGAGAGCATAATCTCCGGATATATTGCTTGTGGGGTTAGATGGCGTTACCCCTCCCGGACGGCCGGATGATAATTGGGTTAGTGCATAAAAGTAGTTATAGACATTTTTATCTATGCATTGCATCTCAACGGAAACTGTATCGCCTTTCTCAATCCCGGGGTCTCTGCTAAAGAGTGGCCGGCCATTTACCAATCCATTATTTAAATTATCGTTAAAAACCGAATAGGTGTTCTCTCTCTTACCATTAACAGACAGATAGAACCGGTAGTAGTTACCCAATTGTACAGGATCTGTATAGAGGGGAACTGTATAATAGAGATCTTTTGTGGGGTTGAAGATTAAAGGGCTGAATGTAAGAGAGTCCAGCGAGACCTTCTTTGGCATTGAAGATATAGCATAAAAATTCTTACCCTCAACATTAATAGTTAAGTAATAGCTATTTTCTGCAACTCCGGTAATCTCATTGGTTTTATAAACTCCCTGGTTCATCTCTGTGAGTGTATCTTTTAATCCTCTGTCGTCGGAGATAATTACCAGAGCGTTTGTGACTGCCGGAAAACTATTCTCACTGCTGAAATTTACTGTGCGGGAAATTTTAACAAAATATGGCCCGGGGGTATCTGTTATATTGCCCTCAATTACAATTAGTGGCTCAATCGAATTTAGATTGACGGATATCTCCTTTTCACAGGATAGTGTGGCAACTATTACTGTCAATTGTATGATTCTCTTTTTCAACTCACCCCAAATTTTCATAACTGTCAAAACTTAAAATTGTAAGTAAAACTGGGAATCCATCTAAATAGCGAAGTTTGAACGGCAACTGTTTTTGACGGGTCATCCTTATCCTCTTCAAAAGATATTACATAGGCATTTTCCCGCCCGTATGCATTATAGAGGCTAAAGTTCCACGATGATTCATATCTCCCTTTGTGTTGTTTGGTATATGTTGCACCAATATCCAACCTGTGATAAGAGGGCATTCTGTATCCATTTCTCTCTGTATAGTTGAAGATTACATTATTATCAATTGTATATTTTCCACTTGGAAATGTGACTGCATTCCCGGTATAATAGACAAATAACCCGGTTAAAGACCAGCTCTTTGTAAGCTGGTACATAGCTACCATTGTAAGATCGTGTGTGCGATCCTGTTTTGCCGCATACCATTTATCGTTGTTAATACCCTCTATCCTCCTCTCTGTTTTTGACAAAGTATAACCCAACCAGCCGGACAATCTCCCAGTTGTTTTTTTAATCAGGAACTCAACTCCGAAAGCCCGTCCCTCTCCAAATAGTAATTCGCTTTCAATGTCGGCGACTGTACCAATATCTGCACCATTTTTATAATCTATCTGATTATTAAGTTCTTTATAATAGGATTCAATGCTCAGCTGATATTTATCCTCCCTAAAGTTTCTGAAATAGCCGATGCTGTACTGGTCGCTGGTTTCGGGTTTAATGTTATAACTATTTCCAATCCACTGGTCTGTAGGAGAAGTGCTTATAGAGTTACTTAAAAGATGCAGATTCTGGGAGTTACGTGCATAACCACCCTTTATGCTGCTATTTCGGTTAAGCATAAGACTAAACTGAATTCGGGGTTCTAGATTTATATAGCTCTTTCCAAACTTACCTGAAGGGAGTGATATGCTGCCTGTAAGCTCTCCACCATCGTAAATGTTATAAGTATCTCCGCCCAGAATTGTGTAGGAAGAGAGCCTGATTCCATAGTCAAGTGTTAGAAAATCAAAAATTTTCATATTATTATTTACAAAAAAGGCGCTCTCCAGAGAGAGTCTGCTCCTCTTCTCTCTTGTCGCTATCCCATCTCCTTCAAAACGACTCGGAGAGATTTTGTGATATATCGCACTTAATCCAAAACGGATAGAGTTTTTTGAATCCGGGAAGTATTGGAACTCCTCTTTAATATTCCAGTCGATAATCTCTGAGTTTATATTAAACTTGCTATCGCCCCCTCCAATGGAAATTTTATAGTTATAATCGCTATAAATCAATGAGGTGTTGGAAAAAAGCTTTGGCCCCATAATACTATTCCATCTCAGGGTGCCTGTCTTGTTACCCCAGTCTATACCAAAGTCATCTCCAAGTCCAAGAACATCTCTGCCAAAGTAGCCGGATGCAAAAACTCTGTTTTTGTCATCTATCTTAACATTTGCTTTTGCATTAAAATCGTAGAAATAGAGTTTGTTATCTTTAAATCTATCAGTCAGCTTTAAAAAGAGATCTGCATAAGTTCTTCTCCCGGAGAGAATAAAAGAGGATTTATCCTCAACAATAGGTCCTTCAATACTGATCCGGCTGCTTATTAGCCCTACACCTCCTGTTGCTGAATACCTGTGGTTGTTGCCCTCCTTCATCTTAATATCAAGAACAGACGATAGCCGTCCGCCATATTGAGCCGGAGGGTTTCCCTTAATAATGGATGCATCCTTTAGTGCATCGCTATTAAAGGTGCTGAAAAATCCAAGCAGGTGTGAGGCATTGTAAACAGATGCCTCATCAAGCAAAATAAGATTCTGATCTTCTGTACCCCCTCTCACATAAAAGCCACTGCTCCCCTCTCCTGCAGATTTAACCCCCGGTAGCAGCTGAATAGTTTTAAGGATATCTCTCTCTCCGAATATGACCGGTAATTTTGCACTCTCCTTAATATCTACTCTCTCTACACCAATTTCAGTCCTTCTTATGTTATCGTTTCTCTTCTCTGCCCATACAACCAGCTCTCTCAACTCAATAATATTCTCACTCATCTCTCTCTCGATTTTCTTGTTTGAGTCTAGCTTCACATCCAGTGTGTCACTTTTATATCCTATGAAACTGTAAATTATTCGATAATCTCCCTTGGGTAAGGTGAGAGAGTAGAAGCCGTACTCATTGCAGGTTGTTTGATTTATCAACCTTGAATCCAAAGCTTTAACCGAAACGCCTATCATAGTTTCTCCGGTTAATCTATCTCTTATTGTACCGCTTATTGTAAACTTTGGTTGAGCGCCAAGATTATTGACACAAAAAAAAGTAAGCAGGGCTATAAATAATTTCTTGTAGTTGTATGCCGATAACATTATCTGTATTAAAAATCTATGCTGATATGTATCAACAAAAAACAGAAGAAAAAGTTAATCTAAAGTTTTACTGCTATAGACCTGATTCTCCTGCTCGGCAACTCTTATGAATGTGGTTCTTTTGGATAGCTCCTTTAGCTGTGAAGCACCTACATATGTGCAGGTACTGCGCACTCCCCCTAAAATATCCAGAACAGTGTCGTTAACATCGCCACGATATGGCACAACAACGGTTTTTCCTTCACTTGCCCTGTAATCTGCAACGTTTCCAGAGTGTTTTTTCATAGCAGTTGAGGAGCTCATCCCGTAGAACATCTTATATTTTTCGCCATTTTTCTCTACCATCTCGCCCCCGCTTTCATTGTGCCCGGCCAACATACCGCCCAGCATAACAAAATCTGCTCCTGCACCGAAGGCCTTGGCAACATCTCCGGGTGTAGAGCACCCTCCGTCGCTTATAATCTGGCCTCCCAGCCCGTGAGCAGCATCTGCACACTCAATAATTGCAGATAGTTGCGGGTAGCCCACCCCTGTTTTAATTCTGGTTGTACAAACAGATCCCGGCCCGATTCCCACTTTAATAACATCTGCACCTGCAAGCAGTAGCTCCTCTACCATCTCTCCGGTGACCACATTCCCGGCAATAATAACTTTATCTGCAAATTTTTTGCGGGTCTGTTTCACAAATGCCACAAAGTGCTCTGAATATCCGTTTGCAACATCTATACAGATAAACCTCAACCGGGGGTTCATCTCAAATATTTTGGATAACTTGTCAAAATCTGCACCACTGGTGCCTGTGCTCACAGCGATATTATTCTGAATATCATTTGGAGCGTTTCTCAGAAATTCGCTCCACTGCTCAACCGTATAATGTTTGTGAATTGCAGTAAACATCTTGTGTTTTTGCAATGCCAATGCCATCTCGAACGTACCTACGGTATCCATATTGGCTGCCATCACAGGAATACCCGTCCACTCGCTTTTTGTGTGTAAAAGCTTGAATGTTCTTTCGAGTTTAACCTGTGACCTGCTTTTAAGAGTAGAACGCTTAGGGCGGAACATCACATCCTTGAAGCCCAGTTTAATGTCGTATTCTATTCTCATTATCTGTTATAACCGTTGCGGCTATTTCTTGCTGTTTCGTTTTTCTGCCTTGGCAGCGCGTTTCTCCTTGAGGCTCTTCTGAGGCTCTTTTTTGGTAGATTTCTCTTTAATATCCTTCTCTTTTGACATATTTTTAAGTTTTAAATAATCTGCACTAATGTACGATTTTTTTTCTTTGGCACTGTTAATTTTTCTCTAAGCAGAAGCTATCTTCTATCCTGCCACTCAGGTCGCTTATAAAGCGCGCCATTGGTGCACCATCTACTACATCGTGGTCCATCAAAACTGTCATATTGAGAATTTCCCGAATCTCAATTTTGTCATTAATAACCACTGGCTTTTTTGTAACTTTCCCTATGCCAAAACTTATCGGATGTACAGAAACAGGTATAAACCAGCCATCTGCACTCCCCATCATCCCGACAGATGTTACCGACACATTTCCCATCCTGCTGTAAGCCATACGCGGATGAGCCAGCATAAATCTCCAGAAGTATCTTCTTATAAATCCCGGAAGAGAGTAGTAAAGCCTCTCCGGCCAATTAGCTCCTGCACTGCTTTGAAGAACTATATCCTTTTCGCCTAACTGATGGTTTCGGGCTTCGTTTATCTGCCTGTATAAAGACTCAACACTTCTATCCTGGACCCTCTCTATGACCAATGGTATTGGAATTTTTTGTCCGTTTAAGCTCTTTTCAACTATCATTGAAATATTTACGTCTTTAAACACAATTAATTCCCGTTTCCCTTTCAAGTATGCAGCAACTTTTTCGTGATCTTTTATAGTGGATCCAATCACTTTAACGAGCCACGCTGTAAAGGAGATCCTTTTTCCATCTCTTTTAATCTCCCTTATTCTTTTACGGCTATCGGTAACATCAATCTCTAAAAGTGCAGGTATATGATGCTTTTCGCGCCCGATTACGCAAATATCAAATGTGGCAACTCTTGTTTTTGGAAATCTTATTACTTTGTACTCTTTCATTTGGCAATATTTAAAAAGAGAAGCCTACTCTTATTCCAGATTCAAGAAGCATCTGTTTGTGATTATCCATTCCAAAAGATATCAGGGAGTGAGTTTTAATGTATGGATTGATAAAAATTGACCCTCCAAAATGAAAATCATATTTCACGGCAACGCCACCCATTGCTCCAATTCCGGTTTGGCTATTTACAGATGAAGAGCTGCTAGTTTCTAAATCGAATAGCAGAGCTCCATTTATAAAGAGGTATTTAAGGAAATTAAGCCGCACTCCAACAGGAACCGAAATCATTGATATAGATTTTTTTGATGGGGTCATATCAAATGGGGGGTATAGGGCGGGGGTTTGAATAATCCCATATCGGGTAAACTCAATTCCGGTTTCAAGTTCTAATTTTCCTTTAAGTGGCTTAAGATAGGTGAGCCCTACTACATAAAAGTAATCCCCTTCCCTGCCGCCGGCACCCTCTAATGGTTCCGGTTCGTAGACTACAATATCACCAAACGATGAGAAAGTGAGGCCAATCTTCCCCTTGCCTGCCTTAGCGCTTTCGTTTTGCGCAAACACTTGTCCAGAAATCAGAATAAAAACAATAGCGGTAATTATTTGGCATTTAATGATTTTACCATTTTTAAAGAACATATCACAGAAATTAAATTTATAACAGGAATAATAAAAATTGCAGGTATAACATTAACACCGGCGTTTGCCATAGCGATTATTTTAGCAACTAATGCAGTCATCAAAATTGAGAGAAAAATTAATGTAACTGTTGCTATAAGATATCCGAATCTACTCCTATTTAGTAATAATAATCCCCCTAAAAAAGAGATTGGTAACAATATTGACAAATCAAAACCCTGTACAGTAAGAGTCGTAAAATGGTCTACAGAGTCAGGATAGATTGTATTGTCAATTAATGGCGGAACAATAATACTAAGCCACAAAAGAGCGATAATTACAGCATTAACTATAAGGAAAATTCCGGAAAACTTTACAGGTGCTTTTTCACTGAATTGCTCGGGGAGTTTCTGAATATCAATGGAGAGAAGTGAGAGTATAAACGCAAAAAAAGTAGTTCCGGTTAGTAATATGTATATTAGAAAGAGTTGATTATACATTGCCATATTCATATAAAACAGGTAGGTAACAAAGAGGTAATTTAACACTCCTGCCAACATAAAGCGACCTTTAAGTGAGCCGTTCATCGCCCAAAAAAACGCAATCAACAGGAGTGGAACCCCAATAAACAGCGTGACATAATCCTGAGCTATTCCTTGTATGGCTACATCTGCAGACATATGCCGGTAAAGTCCGATACCGTATAGAGTTACCTTTTCACCTCTGATTGAGGTATAATCAAAACTACCCGGGCCACCTTTTGAAAAAATTCCTGATATAGATGCCATTGAAGCAAAAATTGCAACTAATATCACCAAAACAGTAATTGACTTTCTAAACTTCATTTCGCTTTTTATATTTTTCATAGAATTAATGACACGAAATTAATCAAATGCTTAGTAATCACAAAAAAATTAGAGAAGAGAGACTCCTGCCAGTTCTAACTCTTCTCTCATCTCATCGGACCATATTCCTACCTGTACCTCTCCAATATGCCTCTTTTTTAACATAAACATACAGACTCTGGACTGCCCTATTCCGCCGCCGATACTTTGAGGAAGGCGTCCATCTAAGAGCATTTTATGGAAAGGGAGCAGAGCCCTCTCTGGACACTCTCTCACACTAAGCTGGCTTAAAAGAGTATCCCTGTCTACCCTAACCCCCATAGAAGATAGTTCAAGAGCACACTCCAGAGTGGGATGCCATACAATAATGTCTCCGTTAAGACCAAAGTAACCCTCATCGTTTTTTGAGCTCCAATCGTCATAATCCGGTGCTCTCCCATCGTGAGGCTCTCCGTTAGAGAGTTTGTTGCCGATGCCTATTAGAAATATTGCTCCATACTCCTTGGCAGCTATGTATTCACGCTCCTTTACACTTAAAGCCGGGTATCGAACCAACAGCTCCTGGGAGTGAATGAATGTTATCTCTGCCGGCAATACCGGCAGAATCTGGGGGTATCTCTCAAACACCTCCATCTCTACGCATCTGAGAGCTTCATAAACCCTCTTTACAGTGCTCTTAAGCCGTGCCAGAGTTCTCTCTCGTGCATCTATGTGTTGCTCCCAATCCCACTGATCTACATATACCGAGTGTAAGTTCGTATAATCTTCATCCGGCCTGAGCGCCCTCATATCTGTGAGAATCCCTCTATCTGCCTCTATGCCAAGCTGCATAAGACGCAGTCGTTTCCATTTTGCCAGAGAGTGTACAACCTGTGCTTTTTGCTCCCCTAAAGCCTTTACGGGAAATGAGACCGGACGTTCTGTTCCGTTAAGGTCGTCATTGATACCCGTGCCGTCCAGAACAGCAAGTGGAGATGAGACCTTAATGAGGTTAAGTTGTTGTGCCAGGTGTTTAGTAAAGCGATACTTAACAAAGGTTATCGCTTTTTCTGTCTCTAAGATTTTTTGATCCATTTTATTTGATTTTAAATTGATTGATTATTTCTATTTATCTATGCTAAGTACCGGGTTATCGTTGATATGAAAAAAAAAGACCCGCCAAAAATGGCGGGCCTCTTTACAATAGAGTTACACTCGCCATTGGTGGTGGTCTGTTATTATTGTTATTATTATTGAAACTAAATGTAACCTCTCTCATTGTCTTGTTTTTGTTTAACTCTTTTTTACGATCTATGTTGAATTTAAGAAATAAAAAAAGCCCCCCGAATGCGGGAGGCCGTTTAGTGTTTATAATATTGTGAATATTTATAACAATAACCTCCCTGCCCGAATGTAATTATCATTCAGATTATTAAAGAGATTATTATTAATTTTTATCATATAGTTTCTGCTATTGTATTGCGAAGGTAAAAAAATTTAATTAAAAATGACAACAGTTTTGAAATTTTGCTCAATCAAAGAGCAATTATGCGATTTATTTGCTCATTGAGAGAGCATTTTTTGGTTTTGGTATATTTAAGATAAGAGTGTTATCTTCGTAGTAAGATTCAGTACATCAAAAAAAAATACATATATGGATCGTAAACCTGCTGTTGCCGGTAAATTCTATCCACAGAAGGCTGCCGAATTACAAAATGAGATAGAGAGGTTATTCTCAACAGCTACACCGGGCAAGGGTAAAAAAGTGAGAGCTTTAATAGCTCCTCACGCCGGTTACATCTTCTCCGGAGAGGTAGCAGCATCTGCGTTTGCGCAGATAGATAGTGGAACAAAATACAAAAGAGTATTCGTTATAGGATCTTCACACACAGCCGGCTTTAAAGGGGCATCAATATATTGTGAGGGTGATTTTCTAATGCCATATGGGAAGGAGATTGTTGATACCAAATTGGGGAGAGAGCTTACAGAAGATTATCCCTCTCTCTTCACCTCAAATCCTTCACCTCACATTAATGAGCATAGCCTGGAGGTCCAGCTCCCATTTGTCAATTATCTCCTTAAAAGTGGCTATACGATAGTACCTATCATTATCGGAACCGACGACCCGACTATCTGCAGAGAGATTGCAAAAGTACTTAAACCCTTTTTTATAGAGGAGAACCTTTTTGTGATAAGTACAGATTTTTCTCACTACCCCGGCTACAAAGATGCCAATGAGACAGATAGTATCACAAAGAGTGCAATATTAACCAACAACCCCTCGATTCTGCTTAAAGCCCTTAAAGAGAACTATCAAAAGAGGATCAAGGGGCTCTCAACATCCCTTTGCGGAGCGAGTGCCGTGCTAGTACTAATGAATATCACAGAGGGTAATCCTAAAATTAAATACGGTGCCATAGATTATAAAAACTCAGGCGACAACAGCTACTACGGCGATAAAGAGAGAGTTGTCGGGTACTGGGCAATCACTGTTTGCGAAGAGCCTCTGCAGAGGTCCTCTCTTGAAGCGTCTGCAGCAGGATTTGAAATATCTGCAGATGAAAAAGAGAGCTTGCTCAGGATAGCAAAGGAGTCCATTGATGTAACTGTTTTAAAAAGAGGCAAAAACAGAATAAGAGTTAAAGATACCTCAGGAGTGCTATCGGCAACTTGCGGAGTTTTTGTAACACTGCACAAAAAAGGGCGATTAAGAGGGTGTATAGGTCGAATAGAGAGCAACATCCCCCTATATAAAGCTGTTGAGGAGGTTGCCGCACTAACTGCATATTACGACTCTCGCTTCCCTCCCGTTGGCCCGGATGAGCTCAAAGACCTTGAAATTGAAATTTCTGTACTCTCTCCCCCTGTAAAAATTAGAGATATCTCTCAAATAAAACCGGGAGTGCACGGCATTATCATAAGGCGAGATAACAGGTCTGGGGTATTTCTTCCGCAGGTTGCAACCGAGACCGGGTGGAGTCTCGAAGAGTACCTTGGACACTGCTCCAGGGATAAGGCCGGAATTGGTTGGGATGGGTGGAAGAGTGCAGATATATATATCTTTACCGCAACAATTATATTCTAGCTACTATAAACACGGCATATAAGGGATGCTTATTGTGAATATGCTCCCTTTCCCCAGCTCTGACTCCAGATTAATCTCTCCGTTAAGAGATTTAACATACGCTTTGACTATTGATAGTCCTATTCCAGAGCCTTCGTAATGGCGATTTAATTCTATATTAACCTGTACAAAACAGTTAAAAATATCTTCTTTTTTATCTTCAGGTATTCCAATTCCTGTATCTTTTACATAAAAGTTGATGAAATCATTTTCTATGTAGTTGCCAAATTCAATATACCCCTCCATTGTAAACTTCAATGCATTTTTCAAAAGATTCATCATTATACCATCAATTTTTTGTCTATCGGAAATTATTAATGAATCTCTTGTTTCTACTTGCTTGCCAATGAACAATTTAATTCCGGCCCTAGTTGCCTGAGGATTAAAGAAATCATAATAAAAAGCCATCAGTTCGTGAAGATCCACCTCCTGAAGTTTTGCACTCATATCCCCTGATTCAATTTTTGAAATCTCAATTATATCGTTTATAGTGTTCATTAACCTTTCACTGCTCTTGTTTACTATCTCACTATAATATTTTCTCTCATCATCAGAAACCTCCGACTGAGACAACAGTTCTACAAACCCGATAATTCCTGAGATTGGAGTTCTTATTTCATGTGACATATTCTTTAAGAACGCAGATTTCAAACGATCACTTTGCTCCGCTTTCTCCTTTGATATTATAAGTTCTTTATTTGTTTCAGATAATTCGGTTGTTCTTGCTTCAACCATCTCTTCCAGTTTGTTTTGGTACTGTATTAGAGCTTTTTCCATATCGTGTTGCTTTGTCCTGTCCAGTCCAACACTAAGTGTTTTAATCAATTCCCCCTTTTCATTATTAATCCTTTTGTTGGTCCAGGCAATCCATACTTTCTCTCCACTCTTTTTAATATTTTGATTTTCACTTGAATAAAAATTTTCCGGCTGTTTTTGGACAATCTTCATTTTGCTTTCAAGATCCTCTCCCGTTTCATCGAAAGCCTCAACAATAGTTCCTAAAACATTCTTCCCAATTATCTCTTTTTCTTTATATCCAAAAAACTCCAACCCATATCTGTTTAAAAATACTATCTCTCCGCTTGTATCCCATTCCAGTACAATGCTCGTAGATTTATCAACAAGATCTCTGTATCTTTTTTCACTATCTGATAACTCTTTTTCAATTGTTTTTCTCAGCTTGATCTCTTCCGTTAATGCTAAAGTTCTCTCGTCAACCATAAGTTCGAGATTCTCCTGATAATCTAATAGTTCTTTCTCTTTTCTCTTTATATCAGTTATGTCCTTTCCAAAAACAGATATACCAAATATTTTCTCATCTTTTATAAGAAGGTTAAAATTTAAAAGTAAATACATATCTGTTGTGGATAGTTTATACTCTTTTATGAAATTGCCGTTATTAATAGCGTTATCATAAAATCCATACCACAAATCGTATAACTCCTTTCTCTTGAGCAACTCAGTAGGAGTCATTCCGATCTTGACATCAACACCTAATATTTTTGAAAAAAATCTGATAAAAGCTTTATTATATGATAGCAATTCAAAATTATTTAAATCAACTGACCAGACCAAATCCTCAGTGCTGTCAATTATAGACTGAAGCAAAATTTTTGATTCTCGCAATAGGTTTTCTCTCTTTTTAATTTCATTTTCAGCCTGAATACTCTCCGTGATATCCCTGTTTATCCCTATCATCCTAACCGGATCATCATTGTGGTCTTTAATGACTACCCCATTTGCTTTAAGAAATAGAATTTTTCCATCCGGATGGACAACTCTAAAGGTTAAATCAAACTCCTTATTCCCGAAAAGAGCACTATTACAGTCATCTAACGCCCTATCCTTGTCATCGGGATGAAGCCCGTTAGTCCATACATCCAGATTGTTTGTAAATAGTGATTCATCTATGCCGTAAAGTTCGTACATCCTTTTATTCCAAAGCATTGTATTCTCTTTAACACTCCAGTCCCAAACACCGAACCCTCCCGAGTCAATTGCAAGCTTAAGCCTGAATTCATTAGCCTCTGCAATCTTCTTAGTATTTATAAGCTCCTGCTGATAGTTTATAATTTGAGTAAAATCGTGAAGATAGCCGTGCCATAAAATACTTCCATCATCAAGCTTTTGGGGAGTAGCGAACCCCTCAACCCAAATCGTTTTTTCCTCGGATAAGTTTACTCTGTAGGTATCTCTCCAAACAGTTAAATTGCTTGCAGATTCGAATATAAGTTTGTTGACTCTTTCTAAATCTTCTGGATGTATAACTTTAAATACAGGAGTTGCGTCATTTAAAACTTCTTCCGGGGTGACTCCGTAAATGTTTTTAATTCCAATACTGCAATATGGGAAACAAGAGGTTCCATTCGAATACAGTCTGTATTGATAAATTGCTCCGGGTATATGATCTCCAATTAACTCATATCTTTTAAGAGCCTCTTTATTATAATCCTCCAGTTTTGCACTCTTATCGTTAAGAAGATTAACTAACTCGATAAGCTCCTCCCTAGATTTATTAGAAATATCATTTATATGCTTCATAACAGTATAAACTTTACCCCAATATAGTCAATTTATTTAATATTCCTTAAAAACACCAAACTCCGTTTATAAATTGTTTGCAAAAACAACATTGACTATCAATAAGATTCCGTTTTAATATTTTATATCCAATCCTCTCTACAATAACTTTCCCACACCCTGGACATATTGTACTTTCTCCATAATGTGAAGAGCAATTACCCAGATATATATGTTTCATACCAGCTTGTGCAGCAATCTGTTGAGCCTCTTTTAAAGTTGATTCAGGCGTGGGAGGTAGATCTTTTAATTTGAAGGTTGGGAAAAACCTGCTAAAATGGATAGGGGTATCGCAGAATCCGTTGTCAACCAGCCATCTGCACATCTTTTCAATCATCTGAGGAGAGTCTGTTATGCCCGGGATAAGAAGAGTTGTGATTTCCAGCCATACACCACACTCCTTCAATGTCTTTAAAGAGTTCAGGACCGGATCCAGAGATCCGCCGGTAAGAGTGCGGTAGATCTTATCATCAAAACATTTTAGGTCAATGTTTGCTGCATCAAGAGAGCGGGATAACTCCTTTAGAGGCTTCTCATTGATATATCCGTTAGAGACCATTGCTGTTTTAACTCCTCTCTTTTTTGCAGATTGTGCTATCTGCAGCATATACTCATAAAAGACAGTAGGCTCTGTGTAGGTAAATGCTATTGCCGGCACACTCCTTTTCAAAGCCTCTTCAACTACTGCATCCGGCAGGAGAAAATAGTTATCTGTTTCCGATGGAGATATTTGAGAAATAGTCCAGTTCTGGCAATTGAGACATCTAAGATTGCACCCTGCAGTAGCCAGTGATAAAATTTCGGTGCCTGGAAAAAAATGAAACAACGGCTTCTTCTCTATTGGGTCTACCGATATGGAGCAAGGGTTTCCAAAGGCTGTTGTATAAAGCACTCCGTCAATATTTATCCTAGTCCTGCAGATTCCGCTCTTTCCATCCCCTAAAATGCAATCGTGTGGGCATAGAGTGCAGCGAACAGATCTGATTTCAGACGAGTCTGAACTGCACCCGGTACTCTCTTGAAAAGCTGCCGGGTGAATATTAAATCCCTTATAATTAGAATTTTTCACAAAATACTGTCAGCACTGCCTCAGCTCTTTCAAATCTTTAATAAATTGTTTACTCAGGCTTTTGTTAAGAAAAAATTTCAACGGAAGTCTATATGAGTCAAATCTGATTAGTCGATTGTTATAATCAATTTCAATTTCTTTTATATTGCTAATATCTAGTTTTTTAGCAGAGAAGGGGGCAAATCTAAGTTTAATTACACTATCACTTATTGTTACTGCAGGGGTGAGCAACATCCAAACAGCAGAGAAGAATAAATAAATTGCAATCGGTAAAAAAATCCAGTCGAAAAAATTTTCGAAACTCTCTCCTCTCAAAATATTTAGTACATTAATGGCTGCCATAAAGAACCACATTAAAGGGAAAAATAAATCTCTTGAGTAAGTTCTATACATCTTGATAGTTGCTATGTGATTATTTTATGCTCAAAATTAGCTTATTACAAATAAATCTCCAAATTTTTGTTAAAATTTGGAGATTAAAGCACATTCATCACATCAGTTTTTCAACTGGTTTTATAACGGTTTTACCGGGACGCAGATGTCAACAACAAATTTTCCGTCTTTTGGCTCTTCGGGATACATTTCAAAGCAAGGTTTGTCGTCGGGTTGGTATCCGCTTGCAGGGAGCCACTCTCCATAAACCCAGTCCCAGGCCTGCTGAAAATCTTGTGCAGTAAGCTCAAATCGGGCAATCACATACTTTGCGGCTTCAATCTCCATTTTCCCAACCTCACCATCGACCCTGGTTCCGGGAGGGACGGTGATGCAGACGCTCATTCTAAGTTTGTCCTCAATGGTTACATTGGGGTCGTCGTGGTAAATAACCAGCGACATAAAATCTTTACCTCCTATGAGACCTCTCGGTCCTGCCCAGGAGAATAGTTTGTTCCAGATCCTTTCAAAAAGTTTATCATCCCCTTTATAAGGGCCAATATGCCTTATATAGGCAACCGTCATTTTTGGAAGCTCTTTAACTTCCACACTTTTGTTTAATTCCATATTTGTCCTCAATTTAAATGTTTTTAGTTCGGGACAAAAATAGTGCAAAGGCCTCCCGTCGACTTGACTCCTGTTGCTATGCTGTTGACTTAAATTGCTATTGTCATTTTTTTTTGCTCTGTAAGCGGATGCCGAGATTTTAAAATAGTGTTTAAAGCTTCTTGAGAATACAGAGATATCTGAGAAGCCGCACCTGTATGCTATTTCCGAAATGGTTGACTTATTGTCTGTCAAAACGAGTGTTGCGGCCTTTTCTATTCTTACTCTCTGTATAAACTGAAACGGGGTCTCTCCAACAATTGAGAGAAATATTCTGTTAAAATGAAATTTGGAAAAGTTGGCAACTTGTGCCAACTCTTCCAGTGTCATTGGTTTTTCAAGGTTTGACTCTATATAATCGAATGTTTTATTGATTCGGGAGATATACTCCGTATTTATTGATTTAAAATCTGACATCCCTGTTTTTATTATTTAATGCAACATTTTTATTTCTGGCACTCTTTAAGCCTCCCATTCTCTTTGCAGATGTTTATCCGGAATACAAAATTCTCTCTTTTCCCGCTATTCTTAACCATATAATTGTACAAATCGTCGGGAGTAATTACCTCTCTGCTCAAAGTAGTAGTCCTCTTTTTAATCTCAATCCCCAATTTTTTAAGAGAGTGATAGATGAGCTCAGAACAGTAAATTGCAGATTCATCTTCTGTAAGCCAGTCATAGTCATACTCTCTGCTCAGAAATTTCAAACTCTCCTCAATAAAAACTCTCTTCTGTTCAATAGTGCCAGTAAGGGTAAAAGCAGTAAAGTTTGTCAGATAAGAATCTTCCCTCAAATTGGACATATCCCTAAAAGGGTGAACGTGAACACCGGCGGCTTCGCTGTCAAGAATATAAATCTCTGAATCACTCATTAAAGTATCCAGCATTTTAAAGAGATTACTCTGTGCGCCAAACTTCTCGGCCAGCCGGCTCTTGGTCCCTAGGAAAATTCCGGCGTGTTTCCACATTCCGGGAATAAACTCAGTAATTGCATAGCTTCTGGTCCTTGTGAGGAAAATAGAGCCGGGAGGAATAGACTCCAGATACTGTCTCAACTCTTCAAAATCAATATCTACACGAGCAATTGCCCTGGTACTATCCACTACCGGAAGATTATCCAGCCTTATGTTTCCAATCCATTGTATAACAGGTTTTTGAGCAAATAGTCTAACCTTATCTACGATTTTCACTCTCCCGGGGAATATTGATGAGAAAATAATGCTTAAAAAAAAAGCAATTATTATCCCAAATACTATTCTCTTGACTATTTTCATACACTGCAATCGCAATTATTAAACCCAGTAAAATTGTCGTTAAGATATATCATACAGATTGCAAATTCACCCAGATCTTTTTATGTAGTCTTGATCACTTTATAAATATCGTGCCTCCTGTCCTTGAGGTTTCTTACACTACCAAAGTTATGAAGTTCTGTAAGCAGATCCAGATCTACGTCACAAATAAGAATCATCTCTGTGTTTGGTGTGGCTTCAGATTTTATGCCGTTTACCGGAAAAGGGAAGTCGCAAGGTGTAAATACCATAGATTGTGAATATTGTATGTCCATATTCTGAACCTTTGGAAGATTACCCACACTGCCCGTTATGGCAACATAACACTCATTCTCAATAGCCCTTGATTGAGCACAATAGCGTACTCTGGCATAGGCGTTTTGAGTATCGGTGAGGAATGGTACAAATAAGATGTCTATATCTTCATCTGCTAAAAGCCTGCCCAATTCCGGGAACTCTACATCATAACAGATCAAAATACCAATTTTACCGCAATCTGTATCGAATGCCTTCACCTGGTCACCTCCCTTTAGCCCCCATACTCTGTCTTCGTCCGGAGTAACGTGTATCTTTTCGTAACGCTCAACCGAACCATCTCTCCGGCATAGATAACCGGTATTATGAAGGCTCCCGTTGATAATCTCCGGCATACTCCCGGTGATTATGTTAATATTATATGATACAGAAAGTTTTAGAAACTCCTTTACTATTGTTTCGGTATATTTTGCCAGCTCTCGTATTGCATCAGGTTCGCTCAGGTCATTATACTTTGCCATAAGAGGGGCATTAAAGAATTCAGGGAAAAGAGCAAAATCACTTTTGTAACCACTTAGCGCATCTACAAAAAACTCAACCTGCTCCATCAAATCTTCAATGCTTTTGTATGGCCTCATCTGCCACTGCACAAGCCCAAGACGCACAACAGTCTTATTGACTTGCGTCTTCTTGGATTTCATCTCAAAATAGATATTCTCCCACTTTAGTAAAACAGCAAACTCTTTTGATAATTCATCACCCTCCAGATAATTTTTAAGAATTCGAACAGGATAAAAATCGTTTGAAAGCTGAAAGTTCAATACAGGGTCATCTATCTCCTTTGCTCTTATCTTCTCTATGTACTTCTTTGGGGTTAATGTATCTGCGTGTTTATGATAGTTTGGTATTCTTCCCCCAAAAACAATCCCTTTAAGGTTTAGTTTTTCGCAAAGCTCCTTTCTAAAATCGTACATCCTTCTTCCAAGACGCATTCCCCGGAACTCCGGTTTTATAAAGATATCAACTCCATAAAGTATATCTCCTTTTGGAGTGTGAGTATCAAAGGTGTAATTTCCGGTTATCTCCCTGTAAGTGTGGGGATAATCTACTTTACGCTGCTCTGTGATTATAGACAAAGCACATCCTGCTATCTGCCCGTCGACCTTAACAACTATTTGTCCTTCCGGAAAAATACTGAGTAATTTACTAATATGATGCTCTTTCCAGTAAGAGGCAGGCATATGCTGATATGACAATATCATTGCCTCCTTTAGCTCCTGGTAGTCGTCAATTGTGAGGTATAAAATTTCTATGTTCATCCAATCTCATTTATTCAAAGATAGCTTATTGTTTTAACAGGTCGTTTTCGATAAACAGTTTTTTTGAAATTTTCCCCGTCAATTTTCTTTGGAGAGTCACTTAATAGAGTTTATATCTGGAATTATAATAATTTGTGAACTCTTTGTCGGAAGATCTGCTGTAGTCAATGAGATTATCTTTTCTGATAAACCGTCAAGGTCGTAGAAGACTCTTCCACTTCCATTTGCCATATATAATGTGGTATAACCGTTATTGTTTAGCATAAAGTTCGCCCAGTGCAAAGCGCTAATATTAACACCGGCCATTGAACCGGAAACTATATAGACCAGCTCTGCTGACTCTCCTGTTGGTCTTGTGCTAATAACTCTTACAAAAACAGTAAACAGGTTTCCGTTTCCCACAATAAAGGCAGAAGTCCCGCTGCTGGTTCCAGTTTGTGCACCAGTTGTATAGTTTATTGAGACATCTTCATATTTAATTGTAAGATTTGTGTTATTTTGATCATATAGCCTTATCCTCAAATCGCTAAATCTAGTTCCATTTGCCCAGTCGTTAGCAATATTACTGTTTTTCAGAACAAATTGTGTAAGGCTATAAATTCCATTTACAACCGGAGGGGTAATTCCGGTGTTCACGGGCATACCTAATCTCTTCAGTTCATCTATTATTGATTCAGGAACAAGATTGTTTATATCCTCGGTAAGACCGTTTGCCCTGAGTTCGTTTCCATATGCAGTCCCCGCACTGTTTGTTGCATAAGCACGTACATAATATGTTACACCTGCTGTAAGGCCTGTTAATGAGCTGGTAAAGATACCTGAACCGGTACCGTTTGTAGTTTTACTCCCGGATACTGAAGGATTTGGATTCGTTCCGTAGCAAACACCCCTGGCTGTAATTGCACCACCACCATCATTAGTAATGTTGCCTCCTGTACTGAAAGATGTTGCTGTTACATTCGTAAGTGTGGTTGTTGTTAACGTAGGCAAGACTGCCGGAGTCGTAAATGAGATCTGATCACCATATCCCGTGCCTGCACTATTAGTTGCGTATGCTCTTACATAGTAAGTTGTTCCCGGAGACAACCCGGTTAAAGAGCTGGAAAAACTTCCGGTTCCTGTACCATTTGTGGTTTTTGTATTGGTTATAGTAGGATTTTGAGCGGTGCTCCAGCACACACCCCTTGCTGTTACAGTTGCACCTCCATCTGCTGTAACATTCCCTCCACTTGAGGCAGAAGAAGAGGTAACAGATGTAGCAGTTGTAGTAGTTAATACCGGCACAACTACAATAGTGGTAAAGTTAATTTGATTACCGTAAGCTGTTCCTATACTGTTTGTTGCATATGCTCTTGCATAGTAGGTGGTTCCCGGCAAAAGGCCTGTAATTGAACTGGTAAAACTACCAGTACCCGGTCCATCAATACTTTTTGAATTTGCTATTGTAGGACTCTGTGAAGTACTCCAACATACCCCCCTTGCTGTTACAGATGCTCCTCCGTCGGCAGAGATGTTACCTCCGCTCAATGCCGTAGTAGAGGTAATTGATGATGCGGCAGTTGTTGAAACTGTAGATAAAATCGCAGTCGTTGTAAATGTCTGTTGCACTCCATAGGCTGTTCCCTTGCTGTTTATAGCGTATGCTCGCACATAATAGGTAGTACCAGGGCTTAAATCGCTTATAGAACTCGTAAATGTGCCAATACCATTGCCGTCATTGGTTGTTCCTGTGTTCGCTTTTGTTAATGAAACCGTTGGATTTTGAGTCGTGTTCCAGCAAATACCCTTTGCTGTGACAGCTGCACCTCCATCAGTTGTCACATTACCGCCACTTGATGCCGAAGAGGTTGTTATATTACTCACAGAAGAGGTTGTAACTGAAGGAAGTTCAATAATTTTCTCTTTTTTACAGAAGGTAAGTAATAGCAATAGTAAGATTATCAGCAGATAACCTACTTTTTCAAAGTTTGTTTTCATAATTGAGAAGTTTTTCCGGAAGATTTTCTTAAGCAGAATTTGTTGCGAATAATAAAAAGCTACCGGCATATTCGCCGTAGAAAAAAGACTTTAAATGAATATTTGAGAATTCCCTATATAAAATTAACTCTTTTTTTTTATAGTAGAGCATTTATGCTATAATACTTCCGTTAATTTAAGCTATTGGGTGTACCTACTTCACCTTCAAAATACTTTTTACCCTCTTTAAGATTCTCCCGGTAAAATTCAAAGATTTTATATCAATAAAAGAGGCAACTATTAACGAGAACTCTTTTGTTCTAAGATATCCGTAAGATTTGTGAGGGTTCTTTGTTCTGTTAATCTGATAATTATTATATACCAAATAATCCACCGGATAGACTCCGTTTGCGTTTTTGGCAAAATCGTCCGATAATTTATAATTTATAGCAATTGGATCTTTTATATCTGTAAGATTAAACCAACCATACTCAATTCCGGGTGGAGTAGAGATCTCATTTTTTACTTTGTTAAATCTTAACTGCTCTGCAGCAATCTTACTTATTATTACAGGCAATCCTAATGGAGATCCAATTGTAATTAATGTTTTAATTTTTATTTCGGGAATTACATAGCTCAAAACATCATATGCAATTATTGACCCCATTGAATGAGCGACAATGCAAATGTCATAACCTTTATATCTCCTGATTACCTGAGCTACCCTATCTCTTATTTTCTCTTTTATTGTAAATGAAGGAATCCCTCTTTCATAATTATCATCCTTATAGTAAAGCTCTAAATCTTTAAAATATCTATTTAACAGAATATCAGTTATAATACTATAATTCAGCGTTCTATCCTGATTTAGAAAAATTTTGTTTAACTGATCGGATACAAAGTCATTAAACTTTTGTCTTAAAGGATGTGGGTCTTCATCTTCAAAATCCGAAGATTTTACATATGGTTCATCCATATAATATTGACTATTTACATCCCTTTCATAAACATCTAGGGGTTTGAGATACATTATATCTGCCCAGTAAATTAATTCAAACCTAGGTAATTTTTTATTTATTCCGTGTGCAGCAAACCCTTCCAGCATTGCATCACTCCACCATTTTTTCAGGAGATCTTCCGGAGGTTTGTTTCCTAAGCCGTGAATACCAATAATTACCTTTTTCATACTGAAATATATCTAGTCTGTAAAAACTTAATGGTCTCACCCATAATCGTTTTCAAAGCGTCAATATTAATATCAGATAATTTTTTTATATAGATGCAGGCTTTGCCCATCGTGAACTTACCCAGATCTTTAAGCAGATATTCGTGCTCGGGATATCCGCTAAAGACATAAAGAGAAATAGCAGCCTTTCTTGGCGAGAACCCCACCAACGGCCAGTCACCCTCCTGAGAGCTTCTCTCAGATTTGTAGTGGTAACTTCCGAAACCTATCATAGTTGCCCCCCACATCTTAGGTTCAAACCCAGTGAATTCGCTCATCAGTTTAAGCAATTCAAAACTGTCCCTGCGCTTTTGTTCGGTGTCGGCAAACGAATTTATGAAATCCGTAACACTTGCCGATGTCTGTTGCGTTTTAATAGCCATATAGTTGAAATTTAGATTCTCAATAAAGCGCATTAATTCTCTTTTGTAAACAGAAATTGTCCCCCTCCCTGTTTTAGCACCATCTTCTTTTCGTCCGGGCTGAACTCCATAACCAACCCTGCCTGTTCAAATTTAAAAACATCTTTCCCGGTCGGCTCCAGCGGGAATGCCGGCTGACCGGTTGCCTGAGCCATCAAAGAGAGATTTGTCTTTGAAACTGTTATCTTCAAAGGGATCTGGGCAGATGAATATATACCGGTGTATCTGTCAAGCTCTTCTGATGTTAAATTGATGTTTTTAAATTCTGGTATTTCATATGGTTTGTTAAATATGGCACTTAATACAGCTATTGAAACGAGGTTATTGTTAAAATTGGTACCATTTGAAGTGAGTGCATATGAGATGTTGCCATCCGGGAAATATGAGAATACCGATGAGAATCCATCTATTCCTCCGGTATGCCCGTAGCCTGACATATTAAAGAAAGGCATTTTAACCAGCCCGATTCCAAAGTTCCCGATTACAGTTTTCATCTTCTCCAGACTCTCCGGTTTAAGTAGTTTTCCACCAAAAAGAGCATCACTGAATTTAACAAGATCGGAAGGTGTAGATACTATTCCACCGGCTCCCAGAGGGATAGAGATGTCCGTTTCCGGCATCTTCTCCCACTTCCCTGTGAACCTGTAGGAGAGACATTCGTTATTTGAACTGTTTATTTTAGCTCCCAGATAGGTGTTTTTAAGATCTAATGGCTTGGTTATATATTTAGTGAGAATCTCTGAATAGGATTTTTTGAATGCTTTTTCCAGAATGAATGTCAACAGAACAAAATTAGAATTGCTGTATTCTGCTTTAGTATCAGGTTCAAAATCACTTCCGGCATTCGTAATGATCTCAACCATCTCCTTCTCTGTTTTGGCAATAGTATTCCAGGTGAGATACTCCTTGTCATTTGTGAAGTTGTGTATCCCGCTCCTGTGGTAAAGCAGATGGCCTATTTTTATTTTGCTGCTGTTTTTTATCGTCGGAAAAAATTTGTCGATAGTCTGTTCCAAATCAATCCTCCTCTCCTCTACTCCCTTCATTACTAAAACAGATGTAAAGGTCTTTGAGATAGATCCAATTCTGAATTTTGAATCCACTTTGGCTTTCATCTGGTTCTCAACATCGGCAAAACCGACAACCCTTGAGTATATAATCTCTCCATTTTTTGAAAGGGCTACACTCCCCATAAATTTGTTGTTTGCCTGAAGCACATCAAAAAACTTCTCAAGTTTGGCCTTATCAAACTCCTGAGAAAAAGCTGTCTGGCCAAATAATCCAAAGATTAACGCCAGTAGAAATACTTTCTTCATATAAAATGTTTAAAAAAAATAGGTTCTCTTAAATCCAGGGCAAAATTACCTTTTTAGTATATTTATCCCAATCATTTCCGAAGATTTTTGAAAGAATCTGCTCCTCATTCGGAGCATAAATCCTTGTTGCTACATAGACTACTAACCCTAAAATTATTCCCAGCCAGCTGTTCAAAAGAGATCCGACCCAGGGAATTACCAATATTGCAAAGCCAAGGTAAAGAGGGTGTTTTACAATTGCATACGGGCCTGTCGTGATTAATTCCTTACGTGGCACCTTAATTAAGATAAGGAGTACTGTCCACACCCAGTTTATCATACCTAAAAGTAAAAATGATATTGATATCCAAAATAAAGGATTAGAGTAACCGTCTATCCAAAAAAATTGAGGATAGAGATAGTTGATTGCAATACCAATTACAAAAAAAGGCAGGGAGAAAACACCAATTTTTCTCCCGCTGCCCATTAATACTTCTAAATTCATAGCTGTTATTTATAAATGATTTCTACAAAAAGCTTTGTATTAACGGGATTGAGTTTAACCTCCCATTTGGTATCATCTCTTTCCCCCCGCTTAACAAAGAGTGAATCCTCCGCTGTAAGTCCGTTTCTTTCAACATAATGACTAATATCAACCTTATTGGTATCCAGTGTAAACTCACATTTTTTGATTTTACCATCACTCTCACACTCACTCTCCTTAACGTCTGGAATATCAACTCCGGTTCTCAGCTCAATGTTATCAATGTTAAACCTATCACAATCTGTCCGGTTATAGATATGTTTTATCAATAAGCGGGTTCCTCCCATAAAGAGCAACACAATAAGGGCAAGAGCGCCCAGCAGGAATAAGATTTTTTTAGCCATTTTTATTTAATGTTTATTTAGCCTCTCCCTTTAATGTCCTTGTCTTTATAATCTTTCAAAATCTTCCCGAAAATCTTCTCCTTTCTCCGTTTTTCCGATTCTGAGGTTTCAAAAAAATCTCTCTCCCTCTGCATTTTGAGATAATTTTCGTAGGAGGCTCTGTCTACATCCCCATTTTCGACAGCCTCTGTTACAGCACAACCTTTCTCAGTGGTATGAGTACAATCTTTAAACCGGCATTTATTTGAAAGTTCTCCGATAAAATCGAAAGTGGCCTCCAGACCTCTCCCGGAATCTACAATCCCAACCTCCCTCATACCCGGATTATCGATGAGGATTCCCCCGTTTTCAAGTACAATCAGCTCCCTGTGGCTGGTAACGTGCCTACCCTTACTTGTGCTCTCACTTATAGAGCCGGTCTTCATTACCTCCCTGCCCGATATGTTATTCAGGAGAGTAGATTTCCCGACGCCGGAAGAGCCCAGTAGACAAAAACTCTTGCCAATTTCGAAGATCTTCTTCAAATTATCATAACCGGAGCGGGACTCATTGCTTATTGCATATACCGGAACATTTTTAATTCGGCTGTTTATCTGTTTTACAATCTCTTCTACAGAATCTTCCTGTAGCAGATCTGTTTTTGTTAAAACAATTATCGGGAGAACCTTTGATGAGTGGCAGATTGTAAGATACCTCTCAAGTCTGTTTATATTGAAATCCCGGTCACACGCCTGAACCAGAAGAGCATAATCAATATTTGCCGCTATTATCTGAACATCGCCAAATTGCCCCACTGCTTGCCTGGAAATGGCAGAGAACCTTGGAATAATTTTATGAATTATTGCAAGATCACTACCATAAACAGTCAAAGCGACCCAATCACCAACAGCCGGAAAATCTAAGCGACTCTCTGCCGTAAATCGTAAATTACCGGTAATCTCGGCCTCAAACTCCCCCCTCTCCGTTTTAACAATATACCTCTCTTTGTGTTCCGAAATAACCCGCCCAATCTCAAAATCTCTGAGATTGTTCTCAATCACAAGATCTTCTACTCTGCTATTGTATCCAAGTTGTTCAAGTTTCATAACCTTTCAGTTATGCAAATATTAATAAAAATGAACTACATAACAAGCAGTTTGAGTTATTTTTTCTTTACCTCAATCTTTACCGGAGTGGGATTTTGAAGGTTATCACTAACCGGGCATCTGTTTTCGATTGCCTCAGCCCATTTAGCCAAAGTTTCAGGATTGGCGTCACAGTCCGGTTTGATGCGAACTACAATCTGCTTGTAACCGGCACGCTCTTCATAGCTAAGCCCGAAAAGGCGTGCTGGATTAAGATCTCCGCTGATATCTATTTCAACACCCCTCAATTCGAAGTTCATCTCTTTAGCTATTACGTGAGCCATAACATTGATACAACCTGCGAAAGCTGCAAGTACATACTCTACCGGATTTGCGCCCGTATCTGTTCCGCCCAAATCTGCAGGCTCGTCAACAACTATTTCAAACTGTCTGGCTTTTACTATAGTCTTTGCCGGATTTTCGCTATGTGCTTTTACTCTGAATTTTAAATCTGCCATAATAAATAAAAATTAATAATTAAATAGTTTTAAATCTTAACAAAAGTATGGCAGATAATTTGATGAATAAGCAGAGATGGAGAGCAATTTTTAACTTAAAAAGATGTAAAATTGCATTATTAAGGAGTTTTTATGGGAAATAGCGCGTTTACGGGAAAAAGCAATTACAGTTGGATGGAGCATCTAACTGAAAAAGAAAGAGAAAGGGTGATGAGTGAGTCTACCCTGCTCACCTATGAAAAGGGGGAGGCAATCATTAAACAGGGAACGCTTGCATCTCAAATTCTATTTGTAGAAGATGGTATTGCTAAGCTAAATTTTGACTCTGGTGAGAGGGATGCAACTTTCAGTTTTGCCACAAACGGAGATTTTGTTGGACTTATGTGCTCATTTGTCAAGAAAAAACTGGAGTTCTCGGCATATGCCATAACCCGTACAACTGTAAGAATGATAGACCGTGAGGTTTTTGAATATCTAATCGGGAACAATGGCAAGTTTGCTGTTTATATTGTCAAGCATATGTCAGAACTTACCAACAGTGTTGTACATACTCTTATTACGCTCAGTCACAAAAATGTAAACGGAGCCGTAGCCACACTTTTGCTTACCTTGTCAAGATTATACCAGTCTAATAATTTGCAGATTCCATTCTCCAGGGATGAGATGGCAGATGCTCTGGGATATTCCAAAGAGAGCATTATCAATACGCTATCTGCCTTTCACAAAGATAAAATCATCTCTCTCTCCGGTAGACAATTGGAGATAATTAATCTCTCTGCTTTAGATTTGATTGCGGAGAAGGGGTGATTGCTATGTTTACAATTCAATATTGTAGCTATTCTTTTTACTTAACGGCAGAGAGAAACTAAAGGTAGATCCTATTCCGACTTCACTTTTAGCCCAAATTTTTCCGCTGTTTTTATCAATAAACTCTTTGCATAGAATCAAACCCAATCCTGTCCCATACTCTTCTTGCGTTCCTTTAGTTGAGTGACCTTCATCTGTTATAAATAATTTGTCTAATTTCGCTTTTGGAATTCCTACTCCCGAGTCTGATATAGAAATGATTATCTCACTATTGTTGAGAGTCGATATGATGGTAATCTTTCCATTAGCTTGTGTAAATTTTATTGCATTAGAAATCAAATTCCTTAGTACTGTGCTAATCATTGCTTTGTCTGCGTTAACTTTAATTCCAGACAAAAACATATTAGTTATGGTTATAAATTTTTGTTCTGCACTACTTTTCATTAAGAGTATTACCTCATTGACAATTGGGTCTATTTCGAAATATTCCGGGTTGAATTTTATTCTGCCAGATTGAGATAGAGCCCACGTCATAAGGTTCATTATCAAATCCACTGCTCTGTTGGATGATTGCCAAATTATGTTAGTTAGTTCTCCAATTTGTTCATATTTTTTCTCATTGACCATTTCTCTGATTTGTTCGCTAAAGCCCAAAATGGAACAGAATGGGGTTTTTAAATCGTGGGCAATAATGGAGAAAAACTTATCTTTTGCCGCATTTAACTCAATAAGTTTAATTTCATTAGCTTTAATTTGAGTTATGTCGTAACACGAACCAATATATCCTAAAAATGTATTATCTAAATCGTAAAATGGTCGTCCGAAATCTCTTATCCAACAATAATCGCCAAATTTATTTTTCATCCGATACTCCATTAAAAACGGCTCTCTTTTATCGAATGCAGTTACATACGTCTTTAAACAAAAATCAAAATCATCCGGATGAACTCCTTCTGTCCATCCATTTCCAAACTCTTGTTCCATTGTTCTGCCCGTAAAATCAAGCCATGTTTTATTAAAATAGTCACACAATTTATCTAACCTCGAACGCCAAATCAAAGCCGGAAATTCTTCAAATATTTTTAAATACAGCTCTTTGGCTTTTGTTATCTCAAGTTGTTGCTCTCTAAGAAAAGAGTTCTCTCTTTCAAGCTCCTTTACTCTATTAGATAAGAAAATAATTTCTGTTTCCATCTTTTGTGCTTATTCTGTAATGTTCTCATTTATTGACGATACTTCGTCTTCAATTATGTGTTTCAATTTAGAACCTATATTATATGGGATAGTAAAGTAGAAAATACTTCCTTTCCCTTTTTTGCTCTCTACCCAAATTCTACCTCCTAGGACAGCAACATAAGCTCTCGAAATTGCTAATCCCAACCCGGCACCGTATCGTGCCATTTTATCTGTAATATCTACCTGAATAAAGCGCTCAAAAATAGCTTCCTGCATATCATTCGGAACTCCGATTCCAGTATCTTTTACGTAAAATTCAAGGTTAAAAAAGTTGCTTGTTTTATTATTGTTCTTTAAAATATACCCAAATTCAACTGAGCCTATATCGGTATATTTTATGGCATTTTTCACAAGATTTGAGAGAATACTGATAAATTTTTCTTTATCTGTATTAACAATAGATTCATTATCCGGCAAACCATTTTTAAAAGTAATGGTTAACTTTTTCCTGGCAGCATCAAGTTTGAGAAGGTTATAAACATATTCCGTTTGTTCATTAATATTCGTTTCGGAAAAATTGGTCTCCATAATTCCGGATTCTATTTTTGATACACACACAATGTCATCAATAATATTGAGCATCCGGGCTCCGCTCTTCTCAATAATGTGTATGTACTCTTGCTGCTCTTCTCCGGATAACTTTGGCTCCTTGAGCAGACTTGCAAAGCCCAGGATGCCATTCATAGGTGTGCGAATTTCGTGACTCATATTGGCAAGGAAAGCAGATTTTAGCCTAGCGCTCTCTACGGCTTTTTCTTTGGCAATTATTAATTCAACATTAGTCTCTCCTAGTGTTTTATTAATGGATTCAACTTCTTCAAATTTTTTTCTCAATTCAATCTCTGCAACTTTAATTTTTTGAATATCTGTGGTAAAAGACATAAACATATTGTTCTCCGGTAATTTAACCGCTTCCAAAATTACATAGATGGTAGATTTATCCTTCCGGAGTAATTTTGTCTCAACTTTAAGATAACCCAATTTACACAATTGATCAAATCCCTGCAACCCTTTTTCAATTTCATCTGCAGGCAGCAAATCAATAATACTCATAGATAGAAGCTCTTCGCGAGTATAACCGACTATCTCATATGCAGCCGGGTTACAATCATAATATTTCCCTGTTTTGTCTACAACAAATACCCCAACAGGTGAGTGCTCAATGTATGAATGAAATTTCTCTTTGCTCTCCTTCAAGTTCTGATCTGACTCTTTACGCTTATCAATTTGATGAAGCAGTTCTTTATTTAGAGTGATTAGCTCTGATGCCAGCTTTGCTTTTACCTTTGCCAAGTTGAGCTCTTTATTTGCTATAACTAACTCTGCTGCTCGTTTTGCTTTTACTACATTAGCTATTACCAAATCTGCTGCTCGCTTTGCCCTGACAACACTGGCTACGATTAGCTCTGCTGCTCGTTTTGCTTTTTGAGCGTTTTGATAAACAGCTTCTTTGTCGGATATAACAAATTCAGCTGCTCCTTTCACCTTCTCTATGTTGGAAATTATTAGTTCCGAAGACCTTTTTGCATCCTTAATGCTGGCAATTAACAACATCGCTTCACGCTTTGCTTGCTCTGCCTCTGCAATAAATAGCTCCGATGTCGGTTTTTTGTTCAAAATTATTAGCGCTGCAGCACGTTTTGCGTTCTCTACATTGGCAATTAATAACTCTGCTACTTGTTTAGTAATCTTTACATTAGCGATGACTATCGCTGCTGCTTGTTCTTTGTTGGTTGAAATTGTTCCATTTGCCTTTTTTGCCTTCTCCGCATTAGAGATAATTAATCCTGCGTGACGTTTTACTCTCTCTGCATTGGCTATTACCGATTCTGCCTGAAACTTTGCTTTTTCGGCTTTAGCAATAATCAACATTGCTGCGTGCTCAGTTTTCTCTTCGTTCGCGATTATTAATTCATACTTGCGTTCTGCTTTTTCTGCCTTGGCAATAATTAAATCGTCAGCACGTTTTGCTCTCTCTTTCTTTACTATGATGGAAAACTCCGAATTTGCTCTTTTATTCATAACACACTTGCAAATAGCTATAAGACCTCTGCAGGACAAAACTATATTTAATAAACTTATGGTGTGTTATACAGTTACTGAATTATATTACATTATTTACGCATTTGGGCTTGTACAAAAAATAAGCTAAAACCATTTCATTTTCTTTAAATATAGAACCATCCCTGTAAAAATCAGAACTATCAGTAACCACAAAGCTGCATAGCCATATTTCCATTGTATCTCGGGCATATTATGAAAATTCATACCATAAATTCCGGTAAGAAAAGTTAAGGGGATAAAGATGGTTGAAACTATTGTAAGGGTTTTCATTACCTGATTCATTCGATGCCCTTGTACAGAAAAGAAAAGGTTAGTGCTGCTCTCTAAGGATGATTGTAAAATATCACAACTGTCTAGAAGGGTTAAGCATAGATCTTTGATCTCTAAAAAATACTTTAAATTCTTCTTTTCAATATACTTACTCTCTTGTCGTTCTACTATTTGCGAAAACTCTTTTAAAGGGAGGATAGATTTTTGAATAAAGTGAACAAATTTTTTATGATTTTCTATCATCACCAGAGTGTTTGGCAACAACTCCTTTTTAGTATCGGTAAGATTCAAATTTTCAAGATCACTCTCTAATTGGTCTAATGTTCTAAAGTAGTTGTCAAGTATCGATTCAAGCATTCCATAGAGTAAATAGTCACAATTGCTCTCCCGGATAATGCCCTTGTCCTCTCTTAGCCTGAATCTCAGGTGTTCAAAAAAGTCTGCTTTTCTTTCCTGAAATGAAATTAAGAAGTTCTTGCCAAAAACAATACTAATCTGTTCCGTTACCAGTTCATTATTTAAGGGAACAATAGATTTTAGCGTTAAAAACGAGTACCCTTCAAATTCTTGAAATTTAGGTCTTTGATTAACATCCAGAATGTCTTGAATTGCTAAGTTATGGATATCGAAACGACTACATATTGATGCAATGGTGTCGGAATAATTTAAGCCGTAAAGATTCAACCAATAGTTGAAATTATCATTTTGAAACGACTCAATGCTTGAGGGTGATATGTTTTTGGTCTCAATGCAATCACCCTTATTGTATTTAAATAGCTGAATATCTAATTCTTCTGCAGGCTTATTGCCCGTAAAAATAAATTTACCGGGGTCTGTTTTTTTCCTGTTGAGAAGAGGTGGTTTCCTGAATGTTTTCCCTGTTTCCATCTCATTGATTATTAAACTATTTGGACTAATATATTGAACATATGACGTTTATTGTGCAATTTTTATATCGCTATAATTAGGCCAGGCAGATGTCGTCCTCTTGACTACTTTTAAAATTTCAGGATCATCTTTGAAATACCAATTCAATGTTTGATAGGTAGTTGTTGCATCGCTTGAACAATGGAAGAATACAAGGGACTTTACACCCGGATACCTTTTTGGAAAATCTATAAGTGCCTCATTAAACCACTCTGCCCTATCACCGCCAACGGCAAGCGAACCAAACTCCGAAATAATGATGGGTTTATTGTATTTAGCTAGCAACTCGTAGTGTTTGGCAAAAATTTCATCAAATGTCCACCACTGGCTCCAGGGGGCAACTGTTCCGTAATTAAGTGTGCCCACTCCAATCCAGTCTACATAATCTTCACCCGGGTAGTACTCATCGAACATTTTGTAGGCAGGATGGGGAGACCATATCCATATTACATTATCTGCTCCAACTGCCCTAAAGCGTTCTACAACGTGCTTCCAGGCTGCAATAAAATCTTCCGGCACATTGTTCTGAGGCCCCCACGGGTAACGATAGGGGTCGTTCATTTCGTGAGCGAAACGCAAAAAAATCAGTTTATTATACAACTTTGCCTCAGTTGCCCATCTGTCTATATAAATATCGTACACGCCCCTGGCAATCGCTTTTAACCCATCCTTGTCTCTTACTTCCGGGTTAGGCAGGCCCGGCATAGCCTCCTTATCAAAATCTGTAAGCCACGGCTCCCAGGTAACAATAGGGATAGATCCAATATTATGGATAGAGTTTAACTCTGTGGCCGGAAATCGTTGGTTACGATTGCTCCCCCAGGCTGTATATATGTGTATCAGCGGGAAAACTGTTTTTAAAGAGTCCTCAAGTTCTGCAATGGGTTGAAAAGTCTCTGATGTTTTGTCGTCATAAGCTCCCAAAAGAATTTTATCCGGCAAGAGTAATTTACTCTTATCTGACCTATACTTATCAAACCATTTCAACTCTATTAATCTTGATTTTTCACGCTTACCCAAAATAAATTTGTTCTCTATTAATGAGATGCCCGAACTGATTTTGGAGAAGAGATCTTCGGCCGGGCCGGATGACTCTTTTCCAATAAAAGTAAGTCCGGCTACCATAAGTACGCCTAATACCAGCGCAGCAACAATAATTACTATTCTATAAATGTACTTTTTCATATCTTTTCCCAGGGATTTTCGGATTTTAGTTTAATCGACTCTATTACTGCATAAATAGCTCCAAGTGCAAGCAAAAAAGGAATTGTTGCAAAGGCAATCATACCATATGCCCTTTCGCTTGTAGATACTAGTTCTACATCTGAAAGCAAATAGCGTCTTTCGTAAATTGTATATGTTAAGGTAATTATAAAAATTACAATATGCATTAAAACAGGTCTGGCAAATGGGGACATTTTGCTAATTACAGCCTGTTTGGCAGTAGGTATATAGGGGATCTCTTTGTTAACCAGAGATAATAGAGTCCCTTTCAAAAAGATAGGCCAACAGGCAAATTTTTGTATCATTCCCCTAAAATGAAGGCCTCTCTCTATAGCCGGATGGCACATCCACCGTTGTACAAAGAGGTAGATCCAAACCGAAAATATAAGCACCGGCATTCCTTGTAATATAAATTCAATAAAATACATTTTGGCGGGGACAACTCCAAACCATAAATAGAGGAATGGAATGATCAGATAAAAAAGTGTTGTCAGACCCTCCAGATAGTATGTACCAATTGTTATATAGGAAACTTTTTGCCAAAAACTCAATTTTTTAAAAAGACGGGGAACCTCTGCAAACAGCACTTCGTGAACTCCCCTCGCCCATTTTAGCTGTTGTTTGCAAAAAGAGCCGAAATCTTCCGGTACTAAGCCTCGGCTTACAATTACTGGATGATAAACAGATCGCCATCCGGCTGCGTGAATACGAATAGCCGTAACAAGATCTTCGGCCAAACCAATGCCGTGACCTCCTATTGACTCCAGAGCTTTTCGTCTGAATGTGCAATTTGCTCCAATGGCCACGCTGGAATTATACCCGTGTAAACTCATTTGAGTCGGGCCATAAAATGTATAGGTCTGTTCTGCGGCAGCTCTGGCTGTAAATGACCTGTATTGATTATAGTAAGCTTGAGATACCTGGACATATCCAACTTGTTTATCATCAAAGAATCCCAGTACCTCATCAAGAAAATTGGGAAAAGGAATGTGATCCGGGTCTAAAACCAAAATAAACTCCTCATCTGTCAATGTCAGCGCCTTATTTATTTTCCCGGCTTTGGCACCGGGTAATCCTACCAGATTTAGCCATATCGCTCCATATTTTTCTGCTACCTCACGAAAGCCGGAATCTTGTGTATCATCAAGTAAATATGTCTTATGAGGATAAGAAATATTGGCACAAGCTTCCAGTGTTTTTTCAAACATAGATAGTGGTTCTCCGGGTGAACTGGTTGTGAATATTGCAACCCGAACATCTTTAGGGGGTGCCGTCTTTTGAGGTTTTTTAATGCCAAGATAGTTAATCCAGATAAGTATAATGCGCAGCATACCATACCAGAAAATAACGGAGAGAATTATATACAAAATTAAGTTGCCAACGTGCTCCTCTCTGAACCACCAGTTAGCAAGACGAATAATTGATATAACCCCGGCTACGACAAGTGCACCAAGAAAATACAATTCAACTCTTGAAGGTTCTTTGGACTCTCGGAATGTCCATAAATCTTTGGTACTATCTTTTATCATTCCAGAAATTCATTTTCAAGCCGGCACCAAGTGTATGGCTATCATACCATATTGTTTTAAAATAGATATATTCTGCACTCAGCAATATTTTTTGTGACAATCTCCAGTTTATTGTACTCTTTAAATCAAGAGGAGTGTACTTAGTATTTGTAAATATTTTCTCTACTCCACCCTGCTGAGAATTACCCGTTTGATATTGAAAAAATTCCGGATAGTCGATTTTTGAGTATACTCCCACATTTGCGTTAAATGAGATTGTTATGGAGGAACCTAATTTTAAATCACCTTTAGCCAGGAGTGAGTTTCCAATTTGATTCTCCGGTGTAAAGTAAGGGTCATAAACTCCCGGATATCTGTTAATCTGGCTCGTTGGGGATGTGTTTGCAGCCTCCGGATTTTCCAGCACAAACCTGTTCTCTTTTGACCAGGCTGCCAAAAAAGCATATCCAATTTCAAATTTTAATGCGCTTGTACGCAAAATGGGAAATAAAGTCCAGATACTAAACCACTGCACATAATTTTTGTCTTCAAAAAGCTGATGCCTGAATGTTACTTTACCTTTAAACTTATCTCCTGTTTCCCGGCCCAGTGATGCAGTATAATTTGTTTGCATAACATTCCGAGTCAAACTTTTGAGCGTATACATATAGGGTGATAGGTCTATATTCCCGGTAATTTCAAAATCGTTTAAAATCTTTTGCCTGATTTCAACTCCTGCCGTATAAGGAGCCTTTGTTGCCCAGGAGTTTTGAAATACTCCTACTCTCATTAAAACTTCTGTTTTGCTTTTTATAAAAGCTGTTTTATTAGTAAACTCTAAAAGGCGGGCATTCAGATTTCCATCAAACGATCTGTTTTGGAATTGAACTCCGGGCTGAAGCCAGGCCGACTGATAAAAACCGCTCTCTATGCTTGTTTGTATAGATTCAAGTGGTTGTGAATCACTATATTTTGACAACCCGATCTTAAGGTAAGGCGATCTATTTTGACGCACCTCCTTAATAAGATCTATTGCCTGCTGGTTAGTCGGATAATTTTTATGGACAACATTCAAATACTTCAAAGAGCTTTCCTGACTTTTACCCTGCCAATAGGCAATTTTTCCCAACATCAGGTTACACTCTGCATCTTCAGGTTCCTGCTTTAGGTACTTTAGCAAATAGAGCTTTGCATCATTGAGTTGATTCAATTCAAAAAGGATTCTACCATAGTCAAGGTTTAAAACTTGAAGATTCGGGTATCTCTCTATTGAAGCCTTAAAATAGCTGTGTGTTGCCTCAAAATCTTTCGACCAGTAAAGCGCCTGACCTCGAAGGCGAATTACGTGAACGTTCCCCGGGTAAGATTTTTCGCAAGACCTTAATATCATTATGGCCTCACTAATCTTCTTTTCATTCATCAGTTGCCTGGCTGTTCCCAGAGAGTCGTAGAGACCTTGCGATTGGGAGAAAGCCAATTGATTAATAAATAAAAATATTAGAAACAGAATAATCTCTCTTCTCATATTTAACCTTGATTTATTATATGCCTGTTACAATACAACAAACATTTAAGTTTAAAGTTAAATATAAGTATTTTATTGCCGGTTGCTGCTATGATTTATTTCTGCAATTTTTATTTAAGCGTATTATTACTCTCATTTCTTAATCTCATTAGATTGGTTAATCCAATTTATAATATCATTAATAACCACCTCGGATATAGTCTCTTCAATATCTCCATACTCTTCAATCTCTCCTGTGATACAACTCTGGAGTAGATGGTTTCTGTTTTTGTAGAGTTTCGTACTAACTCTTGTGTTGCCTCCTGAAATTAGTGCTTGCTCAATGAGGCCAAGGTTGTATGGCAACACCTGAATATCTTTATCTCCAATCAAGGCAAAAACGGGACACTTTACATTTTTAAGAGTTTCTGACGGGTTGTGAAATAGATCGTATCGCATAAAAGGTATTAATAACTTGGCGTAGTCAGATATTTTAAGCGGAGAGGAGAGACCTATCTTCTCCCTTTCGCTTTGGGTAAGAGCAGAGACTCTTGAATCGAAAGATGCCAGATTCCTTTTAATCTCTTCTTTCGCAATACTATCATTTACAGAGTTTTTAAATATCTCCATTGTGCTATCCAGAATATCCCTGTTAAGAGCAATCCCGTCTGTAGAGACCCCGGCTGACTTATAGATAGCATCACACTGCTCGAATATAACCTCTCTTAATGAGACAGCAGAGCCTGCCATCAATACAATAAAAGCAGTGCTGTTGTTAATAGTTGCGGTAATCGGAGCAATCTCTGCTCCCAGGCTGTGTCCTATAAGCCCTATTCTTGAAGAGTCAACATCTGATCTGCTTTTAAGATAATCAATCGCACTGGAAGCATCAAAAGCGTGATCTCTCACCGTTGCATTTTTAAAACTACCTTTAGATAATCCGGCCCCCCTGTCGTCATAACGTAATACTGCAAAACCGGCACGAGTGAGATAGTCTGCAATTACCAGAAATACTTTATGACCAAAGATGGTCTGGTTTCTGTCAGATGGTCCGGAGCCCGAAATGAGGACAACCGCCGGTGCATTATCTGCCCCAAATGGCTTTGTAAATGTGCCACTAAGCGATATCTGCTCCTTTGTGTTTATAAAGCATACATTTTCTGAATGATACGGATATGGCTTTTTGGCTCCTGAGGCCTCTTGGCTATATGGAAAGGAAATTCATTGCATTTTGATAAATTCAGTGCCATACCCCGGGAACCCGGGTTTCCGAAAATTCCTTTGAGTATTGTTTTTTGTTTTGAAACAGTGTCTGTGATTAACCGGCCTTTAAATTTAATTGCTAACATATCTATTTCAATTGATATTGAGTCTCCATCTGCTAAAATTCTATCTATGTTTATATTGTAGCTTTTCTGGTCTACACTGTGCATTACAGCATCATATTCACCATTAGCCAATGATGAAATTTCAAATGCTATAGTGAGTTTTATTTTTGGATTAATGTTAAGGTCTCCACACCATTTTCCGACAAATGGATCTTTGGATTTTTCCCCCTCTATTACAGAGTTTTCTTTTGCAATCATACTGATTGAGAAAAGAGTAATAAATAATGTAACAAATAATTTTTTCATATGATTTTGGTTTTTTAATTTTAACTGCAGCGAAAGTAGAGGCATCTCAATCTTTGTGCAACTTTTTGTGACCAACAACTTTACAACTGTTCAAACCATAATATTTCTAATACAAACCTCGTTTATCCATAAAATGTGGTACTTTAGATATAATTAATGTGATTTCGTCAATCTTCGATTTCTTAATAGATTAATAAATTTATATTTGAGTCGTAATTACTAAACTAATGTTAATCAGATAATGAATCTTTTAAAACATAAGGAGTATATAGTACATTCCGTAATCTGGATAGCGGGCTTTATCATTGTTGCCGGATTTGTACAAACAATAGGAAATGTAAGGAGGGAAATGGGAGACTTCATCTACCCGGTAGCTGTGGGGACACTCTTCAGTATTACCCTTTTTTACACAATATCTTCCAGATTGATTGGCAGACACAGTTTAAAAAAATCAAATTCGCTCTTTTTCACACAAATAACTATCGCCCTTTTAGGTTTAACTGTTGTTGAGACAGTTGTAGATTACTCCCTATTTCCGGCATACTACTCTACAGAGAGTGAATCACTTTATAGTCAGTTTGTGGTTACTCTCGTATTCAATCTATTTATCCTGGCAGTTGCTCTGGGTTATGGCTTCATTAAGATGTGGTTTAAATCTGAAAGGCAAAAACAGGAGCTGAAATCACAAAAACTATCTGCAGAGCTGGACTTTTTGAAAGCTCAGGTAAACCCTCATATGTTGTTTAATATGCTTAATATGGCATACTCCAGTGCAACAACTTATGGAGATGAGAGAACTGCCGATATTATTGAAAAAATATCTTCCCAGCTGCGTTATGTACTATATGACAGCAATATAAACAGTGTGTCTATAAGAAAAGAGATAGATCATATTGAGGGATTTGTTGCTCTTCAAAAGATGCGGATATCTGCAGATATGCCGGTTAAGATTAAACTGGATATAAGCACAGACAACGAAAGTTATCAAATACCACCACTTCTATTAATCCCTTTTATTGAGAATGCATTTAAATACGGGATATCATTTCATAACCCAACCGAGATAATAATTAAAATAGAATGCAGAGACAACACCCTGAATCTAGTTGTTAAAAATCCTGTCATAAAGAGGGAGAGAACCAGTCAATCTGATGGTTTTTCCGGGATTGGTCTGGAGAATGTACGCAAACGACTCAATATACTCTACCCGTCAAATCATATTCTAAAGATATCGAATGAAGGAGAGATATTTATTGTTAACTTGACACTCAATCTCAAATAACAAAATATGAAATGTATAATTGTGGACGATGAGCCATTCGCCATAGAGCTATTGAGATCTTATGTAGAGAAAACTGAATCTCTGGAACTCGTAGGCACATTTTCCAATCCTGTAAAAGCTCACTCTTTTCTGATGAAAAATAGTGTAGATCTAGTTTTTCTTGACATAAATATGCCAGAGCTTACAGGAATACAGCTAATTAAGTCGCTCGCACACTCTCCGGTAATTATCTTTACAACTGCTTATACAGAATATGGTGTAGAGAGTTATGACTACAATACTGCCGATTATCTGCTAAAGCCAATAAGATACGATCGCTTTCTAAGGGCAGTTAATAAAGCATCTGAAATATTAACTAAAGCAAGCGAAACAATCTCGGCTTCGAGCCCTATTAACAGAGATTACAAAAACCTGGTTGTAACACCAGGAGCAGATGATAGAGTAATCAATCTTAAAAGTGGCAGCAAAATACATCGGGTTGGAGTCTCTTCGATTCTATATGTTGAGGCATGTGGAAACTATATGATTTTCCACACCGGTAAGGAGAAAATCTTATCTCTTTTAACTATGAAAGATGCGCTTGATCTATTGCCAAAAGAGCAATTTGTTCGCATTCACAAATCTTTTATCATCTCAATTGCTGCTATTGAAGTAGTAGAGAGAGCACAGGTATCTGTTAAAGGGGTAAAAATACCTGTAGGCTCAATATACCGGGAGCAACTTCTTGCCCGTCTTTAGCATCAATATTAGAAACGATCTGCATTCATAACTTTTACCCAGGCCTTTACAAAATCTTTAACAAACTTCTCTTTATTGTCGTCCTGTGCGTAAAGTTCTGCATAAGCGCGCAGTACAGAGTTAGACCCAATTACTAAATCTACTTTTGTGGCTGTCCATTTTATCACATTACTCTTTCTATCTATAATATGATAAAGATTCTCTGTTACAGGCTTCCAGAAGTAGTTCATATCGGTTAGATTTATAAAGAAATCATTGGTAAGTACACCCTCTCTATCTGTAAATACACCGTGCTTGGTTTTACCGTAGTTTGTACCTAAAACCCGCATTCCGCCAATTAATACTGTCATCTCGGGGGCTGTAAGTCCCATTAGCTGTGTTCTGTCAAGCAGTAGCTCCTCAGGGTTAACAGCATACTCTTTTTTTAGCCAGTTTCTGTAGCCATCGTGGATAGGTTCCAGAACCGAGAAAGATTCAACATCTGTCATTTCTGTTGTAGCGTCACCTCTGCCCGGGTAAAAAGGCACTTTAACATCTACTCCGGCATCCTGTGCAGCTTTCTCAATTGCGGCACCTCCGCCCAAGACGATTAAATCTGCGATGCTCACCTTTTTATTCAATTCTGCCCGGATCTCTTCCAATTTTTTGAGCACTTTATCAAGTCGTTTTGGCTCGTTACCCTCCCAATCTTTTTGAGGGGCAAGGCGAATCCTGGCTCCATTTGCACCTCCTCTGTAGTCCGAGCATCTGAATGTTCTTGCACTGTCCCAGGCGGTGTTTATAAGTTCTGTGTGAGATAATCCACAATTGAGAAGTTTGATTTTAAGCTCATCTATCTCATTCTGAGAGAGGGTATAGTCAACTTTTGGAATAGGGTCCTGCCATATTAAATCTTCATTTGGAACATCTGGGCCAAGATAGCGGCTTCTTGGTCCTAAATCGCGGTGAGTCAGTTTAAACCAAGCTCTTGCAAAAACCTTTGCAAAGTATTCGGGGTCTTTATAAAAGCGCTCCGATATTTTTCGATAATCCGAATCCATTTTAAGAGCCATATCTGCATCTGTCATCATCGGATTTCTTCTAACTCCGGGGATATGAGCATCAAAAGGCTTGTCCTCCTCTTTTATGTTTACAGGTTCCCACTGCCACGCTCCTGCCGGGCTCTTTGTAAGCTCCCAATCGTAAGTTAAAAGCAGATAGAAGTAGGTATTGTTCCACCTGTCCGGGTGAGTTGTCCAGGCCCCCTCTAAACCACTGGAAACTGTGTGCTCTGCATTTCCTTTCCCTTTAGGGTTTGACCAACCAAAACCCTGCTGCTCTACAGGCGCACCTTCCGGACTGGGCCCTAAAAGCGAAGCATTACCATTTCCGTGAGTTTTACCTACAGTATGTCCTCCGGCAGTTAATGCTACTGTCTCCTCGTCATTCATTGCCATACGGCTGAATGTTGTTCGCATATCCTTGGCCGTCTTTAAAGGGTCCGGGTTCCCGTCCACGCCTTCCGGATTTACATATATTAAGCCCATTTGAACAGCAGCCAGAGGATTTTCCAGCGTCTCGCTATCGGTGCTGTCTGAGTAACGGGATTTACCCAGCCAATCCTTCTCTGCACCCCAGTAGATATCTTTTTCGGGATGCCAAATATCCTCCCTGCCACCGCCGAACCCAAAAGTCTTAAAGCCCATAGACTCATAGGCCATATTTCCGGCAAGGATAAAAAGATCTGCCCAAGATATCTTGTTGCCATATTTCTTCTTTATAGGCCATAGCAGTCGTCTAGCTTTGTCCAGGTTGACATTATCCGGCCAACTGTTAAGCGGTGCAAATCGCTGGTTTCCGGTATTACTACCCCCACGACCGTCGGCAATTCGGTAAGTACCGGCACTATGCCAGGCCATTCTAATCATTAGACCACCATAGTGCCCCCAATCTGCAGGCCACCATTGTACACTTTGGGTCATAAGCTCTTTTAAGTCATTCTTTAACGCCTCAAAATCGAGTTTAGAAAACTCCTCTTTATAGTTAAAACCCTCATCCAGCGGATTGGTTTTGGAGTCGTGCTGATGTAAAATATCTAAGTTAAGTGAATTTGGCCACCAGCTCATTACGGAACTACTTGCCTCCGTATTTGCCCCGTGCATCACAGGACATTTTCCCTTTTTCAAATTTTCCATACGAAAAGTATTATGCTTAAAGATATCAAATTGTTATTACTTTTCAAAGTACATCGAACAACTTAAACGCATAATGGCATCTTTATATGGCTATGATATTTTGGTCAATTTTTTGATCATTCCTTGGAAAATGAAGCCGTGAAGTGGTAATACAGAGTACCAATAGAGCCTTCCCATCAGCCCCAAAGGCCTGAAGGTTGCGGTTTGTATCAGCCTGTTTTTATCAATTCTAAACTCAAGCCAGGCCTCTCCGGGCAGCTTCATCTCTGCATATAGTAGTAGCCTGCCCTCTTTTTTATCTGCATACAGAACCCTCCAAAAGTCCAATGCATCTCCGGCATTGAGGGTGTTTTCCGAGGTACGCCCTCTTCTAAGCCCCACCCCTCCCACTAACTTATCCAGAAAACCTCTCACTCTCCATAGCCAGTTTCCGTAGTACCATCCGGTTTCACCTCCGATACTCCAAATCTTCTCAATACAACCTTCCCGAGTGGCAAAAACTCTCTCCCTCACATCCCTGAAACAGCCAAAAGTTGGAACCTGGATAAACTCAGATATATTAAAATTGAAGCTACTGCTTATAAAGGCATCCTTCCAGCTGGATATCACTTCGTTTCTTTCAATATTGCTGAAAGCTGTCTCCAACGACTCCCTATAACTTATTGGTTCTACACCTAAAATCTTATTAATTTCATCATTCCGGCATATAACTTCAACTTTCATACTATCAACCAATGCTATAGCAAGTTTATATGAGGTAGATGTTACAAAGTAGAGCCAATATGAAGAGAGTTTAGGCGTCATCACCGGAACTGTAAAAATGTATCGCTTTAAATTTCTTATTCGACCAAACTCTAACAACATCTGCTTATAGGACAATATATCGGGACCACCAATATCAAAATCTCTGTTGAAAGTCTTTGGGTTCAGAATTGTTTTTGAGAGAATATTTATAACATCCGATATCCCGATTGGTTGGCATCTGGTATTTAGCCATCTGGGGGTAATCATTATTGGAAGCTTCTCCACCAAATCTCTCATTATTTCAAAAGAGGCACTACCGGATCCAATAATAATTCCGGCTCTTAAGGTTGTTAAACTGTAGCTCCCTTTGCCCAGTTCTGTCTCAACATTTTTTCTTGAGGAGAGGTGTTTAGATAGTGCAGATTCGTTCACGATTCCACTCAAATAGACAACGTGTTTTGCATCGGTTTTATTGATTGCACCTCTGAAGTTCACTGCAGATTCCTCTTCCAGCAGGTGATAGTTGGAAGATGCCGACATTGAGTGTACTAAATAGAACGCTCCGTCAATATCTTTAGGAATATTATCTAAAGATGCCTTATCCAGCATATCTACCTCAACAACACTTATCTTTGACCTGAGAGACTCCGGCGGATTAAATCTGTTTACATCCCTCACACAGCAAACCACCTCATAACCACTCTCTACCAATTTTGGTAATAGTCGTTTCCCGATATATCCGGACGAGCCGGTCAGTAGAATTTTCATCTCCTTAATATCTTTTCCAATGACTTTCCTTTTGCCAGCTCGTCTACCAATTTATCCAGATAGCGTATCTGTTGCATAAGTTTATCATCAATCTCCTCCACACGATATCCGCAAATCAGACCCTTGATTTTTTCGGCGTTAGGGTTGATAAGGGGAGCTTGAGCAAAAAAAGCCTCAAAATCACTTTTACTTTCTATTTGTTGATGGAGTAAATGTTCATTATATCCTGTCAGCCAAAAAATAATGGCATCTACTTCTGATTTGG